>Ga0172379_10000929_pt1 | contig 64906 bp, 61 predicted proteins | sample GrowelOW334metaG_FD_119756 | JGI IMG/M metagenome (GOLD analysis project Ga0172379, IMG submission 119756) | Groundwater microbial communities from an aquifer near a municipal landfill in Southern Ontario, Canada - Groundwater well OW334 metaG | ecosystem: Environmental > Aquatic > Deep... | reverse complement strand
GTAATATTTGAATTATTGTTTTCTTTTAAAAGTACAGAGAGTTTGTCCGAAAGAGAGTTGCTCTCATCAACAATTTGTTTTTCGATAGTAAAAGAAGCTTTTGATATTTGATCAAATGCTTTAGCCAAGGTGTTTTCGTTTGATAAATCCAGAGAAAGTGTTTTATTAATTAGATTTTCAATTTCTTTTGCCTGAGTTAAAAGCCCAAGAGAAACTAATTCACTTTGATTTTTTCTTAATTCTTCAATTTTGCTTAGGAGTGTAGCTTTCATTAATTCAAGCGCATTTTCTTTTTCTCTCACTTTTTGAAGCGAAGCAATTGCAAGGGAATTATTACTAATAATAGATTTTACTTCAGCCAAATTGGCATTTTCTCCAAGGTTTATTACTTCTTGAGTTTTTCTTGCAAGTTCTGTGTTTCCAAGAAGCGTGAGTAAATCTTTTTGTTCAAGTAATGTTTGAAAATAATACTCGTGCAAAGAGTTTACTTTAATGGTTAAGGTAAAGTATCTTTCTTGTTTTGCTTCAAACTTTTTATTTTTTATTATAATATTAAACCCACTTAAGTTAATTTTTGACTCGTTAAATTCTTCGTCAACTAAAAAAATACTTTCAATAGACGAGTTTATTGGAACTGGTAAGGAAATTTCAGCACTAACTTGTGAGTTTGAATTATTCTTTGCTGTTAGCTTGTATTCTATTGAATTTTGTTCTGCCGAGTTTTGAGTTGATTCTTGCAGATCTATTGAAATTAGGCCTTCAATATAGAAAAAAACTGTTATTTGGATCTTTTCTGAAACATTTTCTGCCAAAAAATTAGCTTTTCCTGCTTCATCCAAGTAACACACTTTTTCAGTTTCATTTATTATTGCAGTGCATTTAGAGGGGGCAAAAGGAGGAGTTGTTTTAATTAAAAGCTTTGTAAATTCGCCAGTTGAATTTAATTGTATTTCTCTTTTTAACAAGCTAGTTTTATTTGACACATACAAAAATTCATCAAGTTCTTTTTGAGTAATCTTTTGGCTAATTATAAAATCTGAAGTTGTGTTTCCAAAAGGCAAACAATTAAGCAAGAAGCGAGTTGTGTTTTTATCAACTTGAATTATTTGAGTTATGCATGAATCTTTTGAATTGAGAAGCGCAATAGAAAAAGGTAAATCGAGATAAAAAGTTGTATTTATTGATTGAAACGGATTTGGTATGGTCAGTTTAGCGTTTGTGTTAATATCTTCGTTTGTTTGAGGAACTTTTAAATTAAATAAAATAATTGAGTAATTTTCTTTTGCATATTGGATAATTTTGTCTTGGAGTGTACTCGAAAATATTTTTAGATTATCACTTATTGAATCTAAAAGAATTTTCTTTATTGGCAAGACTTCACTTAGGTTAACCTTTCCGTTAGCAAAGTAATTATTATAATTCTCTATTTTTTCTTCAAATAAACTTATTTCCTTTTCAAGAGCGGGTGAGGGCGAGTAGTTATTGATTTCTTTTAAAATTAGCAGGGTTTTTTTGAGTTCCTCTGTTTCTTGTGTGATTTGCAAAATATCTTTGTCAGAGTTAAGCTCATTTTCTACTTGTTCTTTTATGCTTTGGCAATCTTCTTCAAATTCTAATAAATTGTTGCTATTAACGCTTTGGTTTTTTAGATTACTAAAAAGAAGAGTTAATTCACTCAAATCAGTTTTTGGAAGCACACTTTCTAAATAGTTTATGCAATCCTTTGCTAAATCTTTTTTCTTTGATTCAAGCAAAGAATAATTGCTAAATGCTTCATTAAGGGTTTTAGATTTTTCAACTAAATTATAACAATAATTTAGTTTTTCTTCATTTGTTGTAGAAAGAGTTTTTGAAGCATAAAATAGAGTTTCTTCAATAAGGAGTTTTATTGAGTCTTTTTCTGAAGAAAGAGCCTCTTTTTTTATTTCCTTAGCTTTATTATCACAAGCATTACTTAGCTCGGAAATTAATTTTTCATTTATCCACTCTAACTGTTTTTTTATTACCAAACTGTTGTTAAGAATTGCTTTTATTGAGGATAATTCTTCTCCAATTGTTAAGTTTCCTTTATTTTTTTTGTCTTTAATCAAAATATATTCTTGAGTGGTTTTTTGAAAAGCAACTTGAGGGGAATTTTCGGTAGTTACGCTTGTCGAAGAAAGTTCATTCACTAAAGAAGAATATTTTTCAAATTCTTTTGATTTTTCAAGAAGAGATTCACAATTTTTTCTTTCAATTTCTATTTTGTCCCAAACCTCTTCAATAGTTTTGCTTGTGTTTTGTAAATTTTTTCCGGTTCGGTTAATTAAATCAGCAAACCTTTTAATTGAAGAATTGCTGTTTCCTCCTAAATTTGAATAAAGCGACATAAATTCAAAAACAGGCAGATTTTGGAGTGCAGTTAGGCTTTGTTTGGTGTAAAATTTCATTTCAGCATAATCAATCCCTTTTCTTAAAGCTTCATTTAAAAAAACAAAGTGTGCTTGGTTTGCTACTCCTAGTTGCTTAAGGATAGTCCCTTGAAAGTTTTCATAATTTTCTATCCAAAAAGGAGTCTTTTCTGCAAGAACAACGCTTGTTTTGGCGAGAGTTGATTTGTTGAAAGCTTCTATTTTATTTAAATAATAAGAAACATAACTGTCTGAGTTTGTGGGACCGCTGTTAAGCTCAGAAATTATTTGTTGTAATTCTACTTCAGAATCATATATTGCTTCTTCTTTAATTAAATCAACTTTTTGATTAGAAAGATAATTTTCTTCTGCCGAGATTACTGAAAAGCTTTTTTTTACTCCCTCATCAAGCTCAAGAAAAGAGGTGTCTAAATAAAATTTTGCTTGGTTTATTCCTCCTGCGAGTGCAACATAATTACCACTAGTGCAATAGTTTGAAACTTTTTTCATTTCGGCGAGTGTGAGATTGTAAAAGTACCAACTTCTGGCAACATGGTTTTTTATTTCATAAATTGTGCTGTCTTGTGAATAACCTAAACTTTGATTAAATAGGGGATTAACTTTTTCAAAACAACTGTTTACTGTAACACAAGTTGGAACATAAGCATAACTTCGACTGCTCATTGAAAAACAAATGTTTTTTTCAGCAGTCGTCATCTGTTCATCACACCCAAATAAAATAAGGGATGCGAGAATTAGAGATGCTATAAAAAATAACATGGGTTTATTCTGAATTTGGTTAAAATTAAGGTTTCTTTTTTTGCGCGTGTTTTGTGTTTTAGGCTGCATAAGAGGGCTTTTGAGGTTTTTATTTAAAAGCCTTGGTGGGATTTCGTTAATTGACTTAGTAGATTGGGTCGTTTAGTTTGTTGGTTCTTCATTATAATCTTTTGGAGTTGAGTTTTGTTTTTCAATAAATGCGCGAGCAGCACATTCTTCTGATGCTTTAACATTTGGTAAGAGTGTTCTAAGACAATCATTTTCTTTTAGTAATCCGGCTTTTATAGTTATACAATCTGAACTTGAAGCGGTTTGGATTCCGACAAGAAAAGGGGCAATAAAGTAAAATTGAATAAATATTCCGAGTAATATTCCAACAATTAAAAGAACAAAATGGAACTTATATTTTTTTACTAGTTTGTCTAGAAAATTATTTCCTTCTGGTACTAGTTCATCGTATTCGTCATCTGGACTTTTTAGGGACATATTAAAAATAGGTTTTTCTTAAATAAAAAACTTCGCATTAAAAAATAAAACCGATTTTTTTTAGTAAAGTTGTTTAATTGTCAATTTGTCTGAGTAAAATACCAACTATACATAAGCGTGGTTTGGGGCTTCTTTCAATTTCTTGGACTAACTTCTCTCGTGTCCAAAAAATTGGTTGATATACATAATCACTTTTTGGTTTGATTTTGTTAGGAGAAACCTTTATAAAGAAGTTAGACTTTCTATCTGTTAAAGTTTTTTTAAGGTGTTAAAAAATGTATAAATACACAATTGCAAGACAATTAGCGTCAAAGAGAGTAATAACTAACAGAGGAGACGAAGTTGGCAAATTAGTCGACATAGTAGTTTCTGAAGTTGGTGGAGACATAGAGTACTTGGTAGTCGAAGTAGATCGAACCTCAAGATTGTTGTCAAAACTAGGAAAAGTGGACAAGTTAATAGAAGTTCCATATGCGTCTGTAACAGCAGTGAGCGATGTGTTCATTGTTGATGAAAGAGAAATCCTAGAAGACATGAATCGAAAGGAATAAATTTTACTTAAACGTCCGAGCGCTTGTGTAGTGAAAGCTACGCAAGATGCTAAAGGATAATTCCAATGCTTCTTGCCTAAACCCGTTATTATTTTCAGCCTTTCTTAATAAAGGCAATTCTTTTTTTGCTTAAGAATGCTTTAGAAATTAGTTTCTTCATTAATTTAGAATTAAGACTAATCTTTTTTTCTTAAAATCAAGTTCTTTGATTATGGGTTTAATTGAATTAATTTTTTCTAAAATTTCCTTTTCTTCTAATCCTTTTTGTTTACCTTTTTGAATAACCTTTAGTACTTCATCTATTTGCTGGTAGTGTGTAAATATTTCTTCGCCTTTTTTTTGATTTTCGCTTGCCGATATTTCAAACCCTTTAATTTTGTTAAGCATATTTTGTGTATCTTTTTGGGCTTTTTGTGTTTTAGGGTTTTCTACTGGGGAAATTTCTTTTATTTTAATCTCTTTCTTATCTCCTTCACTTAAGAGTAAAATGTTTAGTGCGGCTGTAATGGATTCAAATTCTCTCTCTTTTTCTTTGCCAATCTCAGTGCTATAAATCACATTTTGGTTAAGGAATACTTTGCTCTCTTTTGAAGAGTAAATACTCTTCATTTTTTCAAACAAACTCTTTACCTCTTGGGGAGTGGCTTTTTGTGCATCTTTCTTTTTATCAAGTTTTAGTTCATCAAAAGCAAATTCCAAAATTAATGGGGATGTGTTGTAAATATCAACGCATGCCCCAAAAAAAGTTTTGCTGTTTTGACTCAGTTGGGTTGTAAAATCTTTAAGGGTGGCCTCTGCAGGGTTTATTCCTCTTGAACTAGGGAATTTGTATTCTGCATTTTGTTCAAGCTTTCTATCTTTCCACTCTTCTCTTCGCATTGCTTTAATTATTTTCATTTCATTATCACAAAGAACAATGTTTCCTTTTGCAAATAGTTCTAGAATCAAAACTGCTTTTGGAAAAGTCATGACAATTATTCTGTCAGCTAAGTGCTGACTTAGTGAAACAATTCTTTGATTGTTAAGATGTTTTTTTAAGAGTGCAGAAAATCCTCCTGGGTTTTGTTTTGCCGAAAGAGAGTAATTTGAAACAAAAAGAGCGTTAGGGGTAACCACTAATTGTTTGTCTCCAAGTTCTTTTGTGTGGATTTTAAACTTCAACCATCCGTTTTCGAGCGTTTGAACATTATTAACAAATCCGTTTTCAAAGAACTTTAGTTCTTCCACTAAGTGCAGTAAAGCAAGGTTACTAAGTTGTATATCCATGAAATAGTATTATTAGTCAGAGAATAAAAAAGAATTGTACTGTTAAAGAAAGGATTTTTTTTGGGTTAAATTTGACTTGATGATTTTCCTTCTTGCAAATATTTCATCATTATCTTTACTAAGCCAGGTCTTTGAACAAGCTTTTTTGTGAAAAGAATTGCAAGTTCAGCTTTATTCATTGTCCCGTTTCCAATTTTTAGTGCCTCATCCATTGTAAGTGACTCAGCTAGATAATTGAAATCATCGTCAGTTAATTGTTCAAGTAAATGTCTAGATTTTAGTCTTCGCTTAAGTTCGTTTCCTCTAAGTTTAAACCAATCGCCAGTATAAGTTGAAAGGAAATCATCAGTAAATTTGTTTGCTTTAATTGCTTTTAGTGCAACTTCAGCGGATAATCTTCCTCCCTCCATTGCAATTCCTATTCCTCCGCCATGTATTGGGTCAACCATGTGTCCTGCGTCCCCAGCAACAAGCAAGTTATCAGCAGTCATTTTTTCTAAAAATCCCCCAACAGGAATTCCGCCAGCATTAACCTCAATTATTGAACCATCCTTAAGTCCAGGTTGGGAAGCAATCCATCTATCAAGGTATTCTTTAGCAGTGATTTTTGTCTGGGCAGAAACATATGCTCCAATTCCAATCCCTACATTTGCGGTGTTATCTCTTTTTGGAAAAATCCAAACATATCCTCTTGGAGCAACTTCTGTTCCAAAGAAAAGGTGTAAACAATTCTCATCATACCCACTAATTCCAGTCATTTCATACTGGTAGCCTGAATCAGTATCATTAAGATTATTTTTTGTATTAAGTCCAAGCATTCTTGCAACAAGAGAATCAATTCCATCACAAGCAAGAACAAGCTTTGTACTAAATTCTTTAATTTCATCATTAACTTCAACTTTTAATCTAACAACCCCATTTTCTCTTTTTGCTTCTACTACTTGGTGTTTTAGAAGTATTTTTGCTCCAAGTTTTACTGCTTGTATAGCAAGATTTTTTTCAAACATTTTTCTTTCAAGAACATACCCTAATATTTTTTTGTCCTTCATTTTTACTTGCTTTCCATTAGGTCCATATAATACCGCACCTTTAATTTCTTGTACAGCCCACTCTGGAGTAGGTTTTAATTTCATTATCTCAAACCATCGATTGCTTAACCCTTCAGCACATCTTTTAGGACAACCAATTTCTTGTTTTCTATCAAGTATTAGCACATTGGCTTTTCCACTAGCAAGTTCTATTCCTGCAGCAAGTCCGCTTGGACCAGCCCCAACAATAATTGCATCATAAATTATTTTTTCAGCCATTTAATTTCACCATTTATAATTATAATTTCATCGCCCCAACAGGACATATCTTTACACAGGCTCCGCAGGAAATACATTTCTTTTCATCAATAAAAATTCTTGTATCCTTGAGTACTATTGCGCTAACCGGGCAAACCCCAACGCATGCTCCACAATACATACACTTGTTTGAATTATTTTTTACGCTCATGTTTTCACCAAGTAATACTTTAAGGAAATCTTTGTTAGCATAATTTAAAAAGCCTCCTTGAAGAGGCTAGAGGTTATTGTTAGTGCTCTATTCCAAGAATTGTTCATATTTGTCAGAGTTAAATCTGTAAAGAAACCTCTTTATTTTGTGTTTTTGAAAAGAATATTTTTTTATTAATTCAACTTTGTTTCCCTTGTATTCTTCGAAAAGATGGTTTTGGGCAGGGTCAAGCAGTAAAGTATCTTTGCCAATTTCAGTTAACACAAAAGCATGTGTTTTTAGGTTCTCAAGCTCCGCAATAATAACTTCCGCAGTATTGTCTCCTAGAGCCTTCATTGAAGCACACATAAAAACCGCTAAATCTTCATCATCAGCAACTTTTACTTCCAAGAGTTCTCTTGGAGTAAGCCAGTAATTAATATTCAAATCCACATCAGCAAAAACAATTTCTAGTTTTGCAAAATCAAAAACCTGTTTTAGTGCGCCTTCATAGTCCTCACTAAAAGAATAATCAGGACTCTTAAAATCCTCTACAAAAGACTGAACAGTAAGATCACTCCCATCAACAAGTGCTTTAATTTCACCAATAGTACGCTTTTCGCGTTCATTAATAATATCAGCATACTTTTCAAGCAAGTACTTGCAAAGCTTAACCTCATTTTCAAGAGACATCCTATCTATAACAAACCTAGTCAAAAAGTCTTATAAAATGGCTTTTGCTAGAGGGTGCGAAAAAGTGGTTTTAAGGCGAAAAGGGGAAGTAGGTTTTGATTAAAAAAAGAAATTGCTGAGCAGACTTTCTGCCCAGCAGTGCATTATATTTACTGACAAGTTCCGACTATATCTGCGGCTGCATTTTGCGTTTTTCCAGCAATTAAGCTTCCATTATAGATAATACTTATTTCATTTCTTGGATAGGAATACTTAGTTCCAGATGTGCAGGTACTATTGAAAGTTTTTGTTATAGTTCCTCCAGGCGATATTCCCTCTCGACCAATATAGTCATTTTGTGTTCCAATTGTCATTCCAACAAAATCAAGTGGCTCATTAGAATTGTTTCTTAATATTACAGTTAAGGTTCCATTTGAATTTGCCCAATCAACTATCCCCCAAGGTTCAGCTGATTTCCAAGCAGTTTTTGCTGTGGACTCTGGAATTCCGTTGCCAGTATTCATTACTTGCATACTTAGTCCAACAAATAATAATCCAACAACCATTATCACTAATAGAATTATTGGAATTATTAGCACAACTACTGCTGATTTTAGCATACTCAACTCGTGAACAATTGAAGTTGCTTTGATGCTTAAGTAAAGTCCAATTAATCCTACTAAAAGGCTTACTAAAATTAACACAAGCTGAACTAAAGTAAGTATACTAGTTCCGGCTGAGTTTGGCATTGCCACTGCAATAACTATTGTTACTACTAACAAAATTATTTGTATTATTAGTTGATAAAATCCTTCAATTGCAGCACCAACTTTAGAAAAGACTCCAACAAATTTTCCATAACTTGCTTTTCCGCCAAGAATTTTAGCAATTATGTGAAGTACTCCTCCACCAATTAGTGTTCCAATTATTGCTATAATTGGACCAACTACAATAAGTGCCCAAAATATTGTCAGATTAAAATCTTTGGCCAAAGATTGTATTACTGTTAATGGCATAAAAGTAGAGTTTATTGTTGCGGTTATTGCTATAATTAACATTACTAAAAAAGTTGCGATAACTAAATCCTTTAATCCATTCCCGAGAGTTGCTTCGTTAACAACTTCAGTTAGTGGTTTTCTAAAAGTAGCTATTTTTTTCCATTCACTAAACATTTAATCTCCCCCATTTAAACCCAAAAAAGTATTTTTGAGTGCGTTTCTTATAAGGGGGTTCTAATATTTAAGCCAATTCTTTTAATTTGCTAAAACTATTTGTGCTAGTAAGCTTCTTCTTCAAAAATAAGTGTTTTCTTAAGAGACTCTTGTGCAAAATCTTTTACTTGATTAACACTTTTGGCAAGTTCTTTTTTTACTGCTAAAGAGTAGTTTTGATTTTCATCAGATTTGGCCTTTAAGTTAGCAAGTTCGCTCTCAAGTTCTTTTAATTTTGTCTCTTCTTTCTCAACTTCTTTTTTAGCAGGGCTAGATTCAAGTTCTTTGTTCAAATCATTTTGCTTTTTTTGCAACTCATTCATTTTCCAAAATACTTTTCCAAAAAAATCAAAGTTAATTAGTTCTTGCAATGAATTAAGTCTTTTTTCTCGTTCTTTGTCTTTCAATTCAACTTCATTCTCTTCAATGGCTTTACATATTTCTAAAAGAACTTTTTTGAATATTTCTGCTTTTGGATCTTTTTTTAATGCAAGAATTGGGTTAACCATAAATTGTTCAAGCATTTCTTTTTCTTCAAGAGGAATCTTCCATCTCCCAGAATCAACTAGTTGTTTAAATCTCTGCATTGGTCTATCAATATTAATCAATAATCCTGAAATCTCAGTTTTCAAATCCTGTTTTTCGCTCATTAGGTGAGTCATTTCTTCTTCAAGTTTTTTTACCTCAATCATTTCTTTTCCAACTTTTTTTTGCAAGATTTTATCTTTTTGTTCTTGAATTTTGTTCTCTTTTTGAGCCAAACTTTCTAAAAATTCTTTTTGTTTGTTTTCTATATTCTCAACTTCTTTTTTCTTTTTAATTATCTCGCCAACACTTGTTTTTACTTTTTCAAATTCAAAAAAATCATTGGACTTTGAAAAAAACTGGTTAAGTTCAGCAAAAGTATTAAGCATTTCTTGAAGGGTTTCTCCAAGTTCTTTCATTTCATCTTTCAAGTAAATGCTAGTATAAACAATATTTTTTCTAAACCCGTTAATTTCGTTAATGAGTAAAGCATAACTCTCTCCAGAGTAAGCTCTTGAGTCAACCACTGTTTTTCCGCGATCTTTTGGATTAAGTTTTTCGAGTAGTCGCTTTAGTTGATTTTCAAGTTGTGATTTAGAAGTATTTGCAGCTTTGTTAAATCGTTCATTGGGTTTTTCTTGTAAATCTTTTTTTGAAATATCTTCTAAGAGCCCAACACTCTTACTGTGCAAGTATTTGATTTGAGCAATTTTTTTTGCACTAAACTCATCAAGTTCCGCAGATTTTAATCCAAAGTTCTTTTCAATCAATAAAGGCACATCCTCAATCCTAGTTTTTAGTATTAAAGTGTCCTTTTTGAAAAACCCTTGGACGATTTGAATTATTCGTGCGATTAAACCCAAAACCATGTCTAAATTAGCTATTAAATGTTTATAATGTATTCGTTGAAAATGGGTCGATAACCTTGGCAAAATAGATTTGTTTGCAGGTATTTTTCTAATTAAGGCCTTTCTTTATCCAAAATTCTTTTGCATTTTTATAATAAGGTAAATGGAACTCTTTTGCTAATTTGCGCACTTCTAAGGTATATCCAAAAATGCCAGTCGGACTTATTTGGACAGGCTTATCAAATATGGCTTCATTATACTCAACAAGCTTGTATTTTGTTTTAGGCAACTGAGTAACACATGCATTTATTCTGAATGTGTTTACCGTTTCCCATACTTTTTTTGGAGATGGAAAAACGCTTAACAGTTCTTCAATTGTTTTAAATGAAAATCTTTCGTGCCCTGTAATCAAGTTATTTCCATAATAATCTGCTAGCAAATTTTTTATTTTATAATATCTTACAATAATGTTGTTATTTTTTGTCAAAATAGCTAGATCAAACGGAAAAATTTCTGTTGGGTTGTTTTGTGTTTGAAAAATTAATCCTTGTGAGCGATATGTTTTCAAGTAATTTTTGTTTAATATTGAGCAGGCGAGTCGCTTATTTTTTCCAAAGCTAAATGTGTTTGGAATTATAACTTTACTTTCTATTATTTCTTTTATTGATTGGGATGGTGCTTTTTTTCCATCAATCACAGATTTAAGCACAAAATCCTCTTCAAATGATTTTACATAAAATTGTCCCTTTAACATATTGGTGTTAATGTTCTTTCTAATATATCTTATTTTGTTTTTAATAAATAATTGAGTTTTAAGGCGGCAATTCACTTCACCAAAATTTAAAACCCCTCTTTAGTAGAATTATTTCATGCAGTATTCTGAAGTTTTGTCTGAGCGAAATGAAAAAGGCTTTTTTGATGCGCTTAGTGAAATGGCAATTGAAATAAAAAAGCGAGATGACTTTGTAGTGGTGTTTCACCATGATGCTGACGGGTGCGCAGCAGGAGCAATTGCGGTAAAAGCGCTAGAACGAGAAGGAAAGCGCGTGACAAATATTTGTCTAAAACAATTGTACAAAGAAAATTTAAGTGAGATACGCGCTTTAGGAAAAAATTATTTATTTGTGGATTTTGGTTCCGGACAACTAGATTATCTCAAAGAAGAATTTGGCGAAGATTTTTTTGTTCTTGATCACCACCAACCAGTTTTAGTTGAAGGAAAACCACTTAATGTTAAATGGCAAGTTAATCCATTACTTTTTGGGATTAATGGGGGAACAGAACTTAGCGGGGCAGGAACCACATTTTTTTTTGCAATAGCATTAAATAAAAATAATTTTGATTTAAGTGTTCTTGGAGTAGTTGGAGCACTAGGGGACATGCAGGACTTTAATCAAAATTTAGAACTCTTTGGAATGAATCGAAAGATTTTGGAAATTGGAGTTGAGCACAAATTAATTGAAGTAAAAAAAGATTTGCGACTTTATGGGAGAATCTCGCGACCCTTAGTTTCTTTTTTACTTTTTTCTTCAAGCCCAGTCTTGCCCGGTTTAACCGCAAATGAAGATAATTGTAAAGCATTTTTACAACAATTAAATTTACCTCTAAAAGACCCTTTTACAGAAAAATGGACTTGCTATACTGATCTCTCTAGCGAACAAAAAAGAGAATTAACTTCAGCGCTTATAATGCTTTTAATTGAAAATAATGTTCCTGAATGGAAAGTAAAAGAACTTGTGGGAGAAGTATATATTTTTACAAAAGAAAATCCGCTTTCGCCCCTAAGTGACGGAAAAGAATTTGCCACTCTCTTAAATGCGTGTGGGAGAAATAAGCGCTCGGATGTTGCGCTCCTTGTGTGTATTGGGGATAGAAAAGATGCTTACTCTGAAGCAATGATTCTAATGGAACAACACCGAGATAACTTAAGAAGAGGGATACAGTTTATTCACCAAAACGGAATTGAGGAAAGAAAAACTTTTTACTTTGTAGATGCGGGGGAAGCAATTGATGAATCAATTGTAGGGATAATTGCGGGAATGTTGTATGGCTCAATAATACAAGAAACTAAACCAATTATTGCGCTTGCACGAAACAATGATGGCACAGTAAAAGTTTCAGGTCGCGGGACCTCTGCACTTGTTAGAAGAGGACTAAATATTGGTGCAGCCCTAAAAGAAATCGGAACTGTGATTAATGGGGTTCAAGGTGGAGGGCACAAAATTGCTGCTGGGGCCAAGGTTCCTGTGGAATCATTAAAAGAATTTTTGGATTTACTCGAAGAAAAGTTTGAAAGTCAACTTTCTATTGAATAATTAATTTACAAATTTTGATATTAAATACTTTGCAATGGTTGAGTTAGGGATATGTTTTTTAAAGCTTGGAAATAGATTATAGTTAATTTTGGTTGATTAAAATGATTTCAAAAAAAGAAGCTGAAATGGATATTAAGGAATTTTTAAAATCACAAGTTCCACAAATAGAAAAAGAAATTGAAAAATATATTCCTCGAAAAGCAACAAAAGAATGGATTGAAAGCGCTTTAGGAAAAACTGTTTTTGAGCTTGATTTGCCTGCTTATACAAAAGGAGTAAACGAACCAATTTGGGATCTCTTAGACCGGGGCGGAAAAAGATTTCGGCCAGTAATGACTTGCATTGTTAGCGAAGCGGTTGGCGGAAGTTGGGAAGAAGGGGCAAAACTTGCTCCAATGGTTGAATTAATCCACAACGGAACTTTGATGAACGATGATGTCGAAGATGATTCAGTTGCAAGAAGAGGAAAACCCTGCACTCACAAAATATTTGGAGTTGATACAGCAGTTAACACTGGAACAACGATGTACTTTTGGCCGCTAATAAAAATCAAAAATAATGAGTTTAATTTAAGTGAAGAAAAAAGAATTGCAATTTACGATTTATTTATTATGGAAATGATTCGCGTATCAAGCGGGCAAGCATGGGACATTGAGTGGCACCACGGAGGGTACACTCCAAACGAAAAACAATACTTGAATATGTGTTTGTGTAAAACTGGGGTGCTGACAAAGTTTGCTTGCCAGTTAGGGGCAATTGTAGGGGGCGCAACAAAAGAACAATATACTGCATTAGGGGACTTTGGTCAAATAGTTGGAGTGGGGTTTCAAATACAAGATGATATTTTAGAGTTAACAGAAACCAATTTTAAAGAAAAAAAAGGAAGTATTGGTGGAGATATACACGAAGGAAAAAGAACTTTAATAATTATTCGAACACTAGAGAAAGCAACTAAAAAAGACACTGCTAGGTTAATTGAGATACTTGATTCACATACGCTGGATGAAAAAATAATTCAAGAAGCGCTTGACATAATAAATAAATACGATGGGATTGAATACTCAAAGAAAAAAGCTGAAGAACTTGTTTTGGGGGCTTGGAGTAAAGTTGACAAAGTACTTCAAGAGAGTAATGCTAAAACACTTTTGAAGAAATTTGCTGAACATTTAGTAAATAGAAAAATTTGAATCTAGTTAGTTTATTTTTATTTTTTTTATTTAAAATCAGCCATAACTAATTTGATTATAACTTTGCCTTCTCTTTTTTCAAATCCCTCTACAATAAAATCGCTTTCTTTTAAGTGACTTTGATACATGTCAGTTATTCCTGAATAAGAATTACTAGTTATCCAGTGGAGCTGACTAGAAAATTCGTTATGAAACAAACCAACACTGCTTTTCCAAGCCCTTAATTCATTTTTGTGAGATTTTATAAATCTTGCAAGAGAATCTCTTCTTGCTTGTTGACCCAATTTAGCATTTTCTGTTAAATTAGCAACATCACTTAATTTGGGGGTAGTTTTTGCTTGAACATAACTTAAGAGGTCTTGTAGATTTGGGCCAGCAACTCTCTCAACAACATGATACCTTGCTGATTCTTTAATTAGTTTAACTGGCCTCACCGAAAAATATTCTATTTTTTTTGCTCCTGTGTAAGCTGTGTGTGGTTCCCAAAATTTTTCGTGCATTAAAGAAGAATAGTATTTTATCGCTTCATGATTTGTTATAGGCGGACCAGATTTTCTACCGGCAGGCCTGGGGTAAACAACATTTCCTTCAGCAAAAAATTTTACAACCCCTCTTTTGCTTATAGCAACCGAGTCTCCTGAACTACTTGGAAAAACAGTTCTTTTTTTACTTAATCTAATCCCTCTTGCTTTACTTTGAATGCGCATCGCAAATTCACTAGCTTTACCAAAAGACATAATATATTTGGAGTTTTTCTTATATAAAAAGTTGGTTCTTTTCTAGAATAGGTTTTTAACCACCGATGAATAAGTATGTTTCATGGTTTCAACAATAGAAAAAAGAAAAGCCGATCACATAAAATTGTGTTCAACAAAAAACGTTTCATTTAATGATAAAACAACTCTTCTTGAATGCGTTGAACTAAATTACAAATCTTTGCCTGAATTAAATTTAAACGAAGTTAATTTAGGTACTGATTTTTTAGGTAAAAAGTTTTCTTTTCCATTTATTGCTTCTGCAATAACTGGCGGAGCGCAAGTATCAAAAAAAATTAATCTTGATATTGCTCGAGCATGTCAAGAGTTGGGAGTAGGAATGGGGTTAGGCAGTATGCGTGCGATGATACAACAACCCTCTTTAATGGACACTTACTTTGTAAGAGATGTTGCTCCGGATATTTTTTTAGCAGGAAACATTGGTGCTGCTCAGTTAAAAGAATTCACTCCTGAACAAATAAATGAAGCATTACTTGCAATAGAAGCTGATGCTCTTGCGATTCACTTAAATGCAGCCCAAGAAGCAGTTCAACCAGAAGGGGATGCAGATTTTTCAGGACTCGTTGCAAAAGTTACTGAGTTTAGTGATAAAATAAAAGTTCCTGTTTATGTTAAAGAAGTTGGACACGGAATATCTTACGGTGTTGCAATGGCCCTAAAAGAAACAAAAATAAAAGCAATTGATGTACAAGGGGCTGGCGGAACAAGTTGGACAGCAGTTGATTCACTAAGACACAAAAATGGATTTGGATTAGTTTTTAGAGAATTTGGTTTACCCACAGCAGTAACTTTAATTGAAACAAAAAACGCATTACACTCTACTACAAAAAAAGTAATTGCAACAGGTGGAATACGTAACGGGCTTGAAGGAGTAAAAGCAATTGTGTTAGGCGCGGACATGGTTGGTAATGCAATGCCAGTACTTAAGGCACAACAAAAAGATGGTGCTAGTGGAATAGTAGAATATTTATCTAATTTTAAAAAGGAAATGGAAATTGCTTCCTTCTTAACCGGATGCAAAGACCTAAGTGAACTTCACTTAGAAAAACCAATTTTATTAGGAAAATTAAAAGACTGGTTAAAACAATAAAATTTTGTTTTAATCTAATTAATTACGTTGCTTTTTAGTAAAAAACCCCTCTAAGCCCCTCTAACTTCGTCTATTGCCGAACTTAACTTCGTTTTTTGGAAAGGTTTTTATAACACTACTTCCAAGTAATACTTCTATTCTGGTGAGGCAATTTTTGGCCTAAGTATACAAGTAACTTAGATATTTTGGTGTTAAAGATGAAAGTTCCATTACTCCCTCTTGAAGAAAGAAAAACTACTTTCAAAGAAGTGGAAACAGGGTTCACTGCTGAACAAGCTGTGAATGAAGCGGCACGCTGTCTTCAATGCCCAGTTCCTAATTGTGTAAAAGGATGTCCTGCAGGAGTAAACATTCCTGGTTTTATTAAAGCATTCAAAGAAGGAAATATTGTTAGCGCAGTTTCAATTATAAGAGAAAGAAACTTTTTCCCAAGCATATGCGGAAGAATTTGTCAACACGAAAAACAATGCGAAGGATTTTGTATCTTATCAAAAACTCCTGCCGGCCCAGTCTGTGTTGGAGGAATAGAAAGATTTATTGGGGACAGTTCTCCTTTTCCAGAAAAACGTAACTTAGTCGGAAAAAATATTGCAGTAATTGGTTCAGGCCCAAGCGGATTAGCAGTAGCTGCATATTTATCTATGATTGGAATGCATGTAACAATACTTGAAGGGACAAATGCATTTGGGGGAGTAATAAAATACGGTGTTCCAGAATTTCGCTTACCTAAAGAAGTTGTTTCACGAGAGTTAACAGGACTACACAATTTAGGAGTTGATTTTGAACCAAATGCAAAAATTGATGAAGAAGGACTAGATGTAATTTCAAAAAGATATGATGCTGTATTTATTGGAACTGGGGTAGGGAAACCAAGACTAATTGATGTTCCGGGTTCGTCACTTAAAGGAGTAATGTCAGCAATGAAATTTTTAATTAATATGAACCAATCAAATATTCCAATGATTGTTTCAAATGAAAAAGTAGTAGTAGTTGGAGCAGGATATGTGGGGATTGATGCAGCAAGAAGTGCAATTCGATTAGGCGGAGATGTAACTTGTGTAACTGTTGCTGCAGAAAATGAAGCAACAAAAAGTGTTTCACCAAAAGACTATGAAGAAGCAAAAGAAGAAGGGGTAAAATTTATTTTCCAAGCCCGAGTAAAAGAAATACTGGGCACAGACAAAGTAGAAGCGGTTGTATATTCAAACCACATAAACGGAAAAATTGAATGCACAAAAGTAATTTGTGCAATAGGGCAAGAACATGACGATGATTCCCTAAAGACCCCAATAAGAACAGGAAAAAATGGGTGTATTGAAGTAAGCAAAAGTTTCCAAACAACAATCCCAAATGTATTCGCTGCAGGGGATTGTGTACACGGACCAAAAACAGTAATACACGCAATTGATGCTGGGAGAAAAACCGCTGTTGCCATAATAAAGTATTTGGACTCAAAAACAGCAAACGAAGCAATGGGAATAAAGCACGTTGACAACATTGAAAAAGTAGTTCCAAAAATTGATTCCTCTAACAAGGATATTTAAAGTAAAGCCAATTTATTTGATTAAGCAAAAAAACGAGGGGATACGATGAACAAAGAAGCATTCAAAGGATTTTACAAAAAAACAATTTCGGAAAGACAAGAAATAGTTGCAAAAGAATTTAACCTAACTGACGCAGAAAAAACTCTCCTCGCAAAAGAAGGGCCTCTTCCGTTTAGTGTTGCAGATAGAATGATAGAAAATGTAATTGGAACAATGCCCCTGCCTTATGGAATTGCAACAAACTTTGTGATTGATGGAAAAGAATATATTATTCCTTTCGCACTTGAAGAACCCAGTGTAGTTGCTGCAGCATCAAACGCTGCAAAATTATCAAGCGGATTTACTACAAGTTCAGACGAACCAATAATGATTGGGTTAATTCAAATAGTAAAATGCAAGAATGCAACTGATTCACTAATCAAAATATTGTCAAAGAAAAAAGAAATACTTGAGAGTATTACAAAAATTGATCCCATACTTGTAAAATTTGGTGGTGGACCACGCGAAATAAAAGGAGAGGTACTAAAAACTTCTCGCGGAGAAATGATTTCAATCCAATTACTCGTTGATGTACGAGATGCAATGGGGGCAAATGCAATAAACACAATGACTGAAAAAATTTCTCCAATGATAGAAGAAATATCTGGTGGGGAAGTGCGATTAAGAATAATTTCAAACTTAGCAATTAACCGAAAAGCCCGAGCAAAAACAATTTGGACTAAAAAAACTCTAGAAGAAAATGCAGATGGAAAAATGTTAGGTGAAGAAATAATTGAGAGAATACTTGATGCGTATGAGTATGCAGTAGCAACTCAATTTAGAACCTCAACTCACAACAAAGGAATAATGAATGGGATAGATGCGCTAACAATTGCAACAGGAAACGATTTTCGCGGAGTAGAAGCAGGAGCACACTCATTTGCAGCATACAATCACCCATACAGTTCTTTAACAAAATATTACAAAGATACTAATGGGGATTTAGTTGGAGAAATAGAATTACCAATGGTTCTCGCAACAATCGGCGGGACAATGAAATCAAACCCAATGGCACAACTCTCACTAAAAATACTTGGAGTAAAAACATCTAGTGAACTTGCCCGGGTTGGGGCAAGCGTAGGCTTAGCACAAAACTTTGCAGCACTAAGAGCACTAGCAACAACAGGGATACAAGCAGGACACATGAAGTTACACGCAAAATCCTTAGCCGCACAAGCGGGTGCACACGAAGAAGAAATTGATTTAGTTTCACAAAAAATGATTGAAGCAAAACAAATCAATCAAGCAAAAGCAGAAGAAATAATAAAAGAGCTGAGGGCAAAGTAAATTAGTATTTATTTTGCTTTTTATTTTTGCACAGAATTTAATACAAGCATACTACTTTCGGTTCCCGCAGCTGTATAAATGTGGTTACTCATTTCAACAACAAGAGTTGGATCAATAGCGTCAAGTACATGTCTAAGGTTTGGGATTGCTTCTTGTCCCAAAGCTCTAATATTTTCCACTAATTCTTCCTGTACTCTTTTTTCCCAAAAAGAATTAACTCGTCCAAGTGTTTGAACAGCTTCGTTTATTTTTGGGGTAAGTGTTTTAATAATTTCTTCTCGTGTCCTGCGGTCAACAATTCTAGCTCTATCCATCGCCCCCAGTAAACCAAAACCAAGTGCTGATTGAAAAGAGCCAACCATAGTGTCACGCATCCAATTCTCTTTACCAAGATTTTTTTGATTCTTTAATGCAATGTTTTTTGCAACAGAAGTTAATTTTTCATAATTAATCGAGTTGCTTCTAAATGATAAAGAAAGTTTTCTGGCCTCATTAAGCAAATCTTTGGATTTTGACCGATAATTTTCTCTAATTTCTCTTGCAAAAATTCCTCTTAATATTTTTGTGTCACTTAAAATTTGTTTGCCTCGAGTGAATCTTTCAAAAGCCCCTTTTTCTTCAGCTGTTTGTACTTGGCCAGCACAGCGAACCAAGGATTTTAGTTCGGGGTTAGAAACGGTTTGGCTAACTTGGTGAGAAAATTCTTTATTTCCAATTAATTTAGAAATATTTGTTGAAAGGTATTGTGAAAGATTTGGCGCAATTTTTTTTCTATACGCTGCACCAATAAGTAATGTTCCTGCACCTAAAACTAGCGGAATGCTTCTTGAAGTTGCAGCGCCCGTAACTGCCGCAGTAATTCCTGCTGCAGTTCCAAATTTATCTATCTTAGCTCCATGCGTTTGAAAAAATTTAATTGTGTTAAGTCTCCGACTCATTGCGCGAGGGGACTTAAGTTGTAATGCAGGCATACACTAAATAGGGCTTGGAAAATTATAAATCTACTGCTTACACTTGCTGGCAACAGTTGAGTTTATTTAACAAAAAGCAGCGCAGCCATTATTCCTATTCCAAATAAAATAAAAAATAGTTGCATAAAAACTTGTTTTGTTGAAGAATCTTTTTGTAATTGTGGGAGCAAATCAGTTCCTGCAATGTACAAAAATCCGCCTACTGCAAAAGCAACAAAAAAAGGAGTTGCTCCGTTTACAGTATTAGTAAAAAGAAGAGTAAGAATTGCTCCAATAAAAGCTGTTAGTGAAACAATAAAGTTGTAGAAAAGAGCTTTGCTTTTTGAAAATCCTCCTTTTAATAAAACTCCAAAATCTCCAATTTCTTGTGGGATTTCGTGCATAAAAATTGCAATTGCTGTAGAAAAACCAATTATGGGACTCGCAAGAAAAGCTCCAGCTAAAATTACCCCATCCGTAAAATTATGAAGCGCATTACCAATCAAAATCATGTAACTAAAAGATTGGTATTCATGCGAATGATTTGTGTGATGACAGTGATGCCAGTGAACATATTTTTCTAAAATAAAAAAAACAACCATTCCCACAAGAACTGTTAGAGAAATTTCTATTGAAAGTCCTGCAGTACCTAACTCTGGAAGCAAATGAATAAACACATCCCCTAATAGTGCTCCTACTGCAAAAGCAACCATTCCTCCAAGCCAAAACTCGAGTCTCTTTTGATTCAAACTAAGCGTAAAAACCCCTACAAAAGAAATTAAAGCAAAAATTATTAAAATTCCAAAAAGTTCAAAAAGCATGATAACACATTCACAAAATACTCTTTAACTCAGTTTAAATAATTACCTTTGTGAATCTAAACAAAAAAATTTTTTGTTGTTTATTGTTGGTTTGCGGAGAAACCCCCCTGTTCACGTCAATTGCCGAACTTTGCTTCGTCATATTGGAAAGGTTTTTATACCGTGCAGATAAAGAGAATGTTTAACCTGGTTGAGAAATAAACTCAAACAGCTTAGTTTTTATTTAAGAATTGAATTAAATGTGGTAGAGATTATGGCTGGAATAGTTGGATGGGGAGCATATATACCAAAGTACAGAATACGTGCTGAGGAAATAGCTCTTGTACAAAATGCAGATGCTGCAGCAGTAAAAGCTGGCTTAGGCTTAACCGAAAAATCAGTTCCCGGAAAAGATGAAGACACAATTACAATTTCCGTTCACGCAGCACGAGATGCACTAGCACGAGCACAAATCAATAGAAAAGAAATTGGTTCAATTTACATTGGATCAGAATCCCACCCCTACGCAGTAAAACCAAGTTCATCAATAGTGGCTGAAGCGCTTGATATGGGAAATAATTACATGGCTGTAGACACAGAGTTTGCATGCAAAGCTGGTTCAGCTACAATACAAATAAACGCAGGATTAGTTGACTCAAAAATGGTTAAATATGGAATAAGTATTGGGGCAGATACTTCACAAGCAGAACCTGGAAACGCACTTGAATATAGTGCAGCAGCAGGCGGAGCAGCATATATTATTGGTCAAAACAAAGAAGCAATAGCAACAATTGATCATACATTATCATTTACAACTGATACACCAGATTTTTGGAGAAGAGCACTTGAACCGTACCCAGCACACGCAGGAAGATTTACAGGCGAACCAGCATACTTCAAGCATGTAGTAAGTGCAACAAAAAATATTTTGGAAAAAACAAATTCAAAAATTACAGATTTTAAATATGTGGTGTTCCACATGCCAAATGGAAAATTTCCTTTACGTGTTGCAAAAATATTTGGAGTAACAAAAGAACAAATCGAACCAGGTTTAGTTGTAACAAAAATAGGAAACACTTACTCAGGTTCATCAATGCTGGGTCTTGCAAGCGTACTTGATATAGCAAAACCAGATGATAAAATATTAATGACTTCCTACGGAAGCGGATCAGGAAGCGATTCATTCATTTACACAGTAACAGACAAAATACTAAAAGCACAAAACAAAGCAAGAAAAGTTTCAGATTATATTGCACGAAAAGAATACTTAACATATGCTCAATATTTGAAACACATGGAAGAGATACACTAAAGTGAAAATTATGCCACACAGATTATTTAGTTTGAGGGGCCGTACGGCAGCGCAAGTTGTTCCAAAAGCGGTTGAGGCAAGAAAAAAAGTGAGGAGTGCATTTTGGAATGGGGGAGAAAGTTCAATAAATACTACTTTTTTTAACGCAGTAGATGTGGTAAGAGGATTACAGAAAGGAGAAAAATCCGAGAAAGGAACATACCTTGCTCAAAGCACAGTAGCACTGGCAGATTTTGCAAGTTCAGCTTTATTATTAAGAGTAGTGAAAGAAACTGAAGCGCAAAGAGTAAAAGCCAACGGTGCAGCTAACATGATACTCTACACTCTTTCAGCAGAAATGGCAAGAGACTCTGCGTTATTGAAAAGTGTTGTAGATTTGCAAAAAAAATTTGTTTATGTTGATGCAAAAGGAAGAGTATTTTTTACAAATGTTTCCGGACCAAACAGAATGCTTGTAAAAAACTTAATCGCTTTAATGGGTGGAACATTTACTGAATCAAAACACAACGGAGTAAAAACAGGAGTGCGATTTGTTGGAACAAAAATGGAATTATATAATCCTGCTACAAAAGGTCAAATGGAAATAGACAGAAAAGAGATTACAAATGCAACAATTTCTAAAAATGCTGCAGGAAAAGAAATAATAACATTTGATACGCCTAGTGGGGCACAAACAATTGAAGTAATTGGAAAAACAAAAGCAAATGTTAAAGGTTGGTTTGGATTAAAGTGAGATTTATGAAAGTTGGAGTACTAGGAATAGGAATAACCAAGTTCGGGGAAATTTGGGAACAGGGCTTGCGAGAGCTTTTACTTGACGCACAACTACGTGCACTAAATGATGCAAAACTAGAGCCAAAACAAATAGATGCATTATACACAGGAAACATGTGCGGAGATTCACTCTCAGGACAATTACATATTGGAGCAATGGCTGCAGAAAATCTAAATATTGACAAACCCTCAGTAAGAGTAGAAGGAGCATGCGCAAGCGGTTCACTTGCACTAAGACAAGGAGTACATGCAATTGAAAGCGGTAGTGCAGATATTGTAATGGTGAGCGGAGTAGAAAAAATGACAGATGTTTCAACCGAACAAGTAACAACCGCACTAATGGGAGCAGGAGACGAAGAACTAGAAGGATTCAACGGATTAACTTTTCCAGGATTATATGCATTACTAGCAAATTCTTACATGAAAGAATATGGTTTAACTCGAGAAGTACTAGCAGAAGTATCAGTAAAAAACCACTTCCACGGAGCAAGAAACCCATACGCACAATTCCAAAGCGAAATAACAGTTGACACAGTTTTGAATTCAACAATGGTTGCAGACCCACTAACTCTATTTGATTGTTCTCCAATAACAGACGGAGCTGCATCAATAATACTTGCAAGCGAAAAAACTGCTAAAAAACTTGGAAGCGAAGTTTACATTACTGGTTCGGGACTAGCAACAGACTCACTTTCACTAGCACGAAGAAAATCACTACTTAGACTTGACGCAGGATTTACTGCAAGAGAACGCGCATTTACTCAAGCAGGAATAACTCCAAAACAAGTAAACTTTGCAGAAGTACACGATTGTTTTTCAATCGCAGAAATATACGCGGTAGAAGCACTTGGCTTAGCAAAACAAGGAATGGCTGCTGAATTATACACTTCAAAACAAACATACTTTGATGGCAAACACCCTGTTAATACATCAGGCGGATTAAAAGCATGCGGACACCCCGTAGCAGCAACAGGAGTAAAACAAGCAGTAGAAGCAACAATGCAACTACGCGGCGAAGGCGGAAAAAGACAAGTAAAAGGAGCAGAAGTAGGAGTAACTTACAACGTAGGCGGTTCAGGAGCAACAGCATGCGTACACGTATTTAGAAAAATGAAATGATTTTAATTAAAAGGTGAAAACATGGCTGGATTATTAGAAAGATTATTTGGAAAAAAAGAAGAAAAATGGGACACACAAGTTCCGCACAGAATAGAAGCAAGAAGAGTAGAAGCTCCTGTTCGAGAAGACGAAAATGGTCAAAGATGGAAAATTGCAAAAAAATGGAGAGAAGACAAAGCAATGGAAGAACCATTAGTAAAAAGAAGTGAATACAAAAGAAGAATACAATAAGATTAAAATGAGTTTAAAAATAAAATTTGGTGAAGAAAATGTTTCGAGACAGCCCAATAATAAGATGGAGAAACTACAAAGACCGTTACAGGCTAAATGGATACAAATGTACAAAGTGCGGAGCAACTTACTTTGAGAAAAAAGGTTTGTGTACTTGTGGGAACTTGGATTTCTCTGAAGTAGAATTTTCCGGCAAAGGAAAAATAGTTACTTACACAAAAATACACGCTGGACCAGAAGTATTCGAAACAAAAGCACCATACTGCGTAGCAATAATTGATTTAGAAGAAGGAGCACGAATAACCTCCCAAGTAATGGACTGCAAATACGAAGACCTAAAAGTAGGAACCGAAGTAGAAGCAGTATTTAGAAAATTCTACACAAGCGGAAAAAAAGGAGTAATACACTACGGAACAAAATTTATTCCAAAGTTTTAAAACAAAATTTTTTGGAACTAAACAACTTCTTTTTTTATTTCAGTAGATTTACAATAACTACAAATAGTAATTTTTTCTTTAACGCCAGTATAATACTCACTAACAGCACGATTATAGAAGACAAGACAGTTTTCACAACCACAAACACCACATTTAGGCAAAGGCAATCACTCTTCAAGAAAAATTGGACAAGCTTTAAGAAGGGGTTAGTTCAAAGATGATTTTTTTAAGAAAAACATTAACCCTCACAAATATAAACTTTGGAGAAATAATATTTACATGCGTTTATCACATAGTGCTAAAGTTGCTAGGAAAAAGTTTCGCCGAGCAATAGTTTCTCAATTTGGTGCAAGAAAACCAATTAACAAAAGAGAATTAGCACTTTATATGCTTGGAAAAAGTGCGCAAGATATTGATTCACAAATAGCTCGACAAGCAAATCCAGGTATACAACAATTATTTTATCCTGCTCGCGAAAAACCTTATCCTCTTGATCAAATCGGGCACGATTATGCAAAAGTTCCAAAAGAAACAGTTCATAACTTTGTTCCCCTTCCTAGACTTGCACAGGAAATTAATAGAGTTCCACAAATCCAAGCACTAATTAGACAGCACCCTGAATTAAACTCAAGACTTGAAAAACAACTTAGAGCTGCAACACGAGAACGCGGAATAAAAGCATCAAAATTTTGGGTAACTGCGGATAAAGAATATATTGATAGAATTGCGGCAGCAGGAAAAGGAAATCCAAATAGAATGAATCAAATTGCTGGAGAAAGAATTGCAAAAATGTTTGGAGATGAAGTTAAACCAAGAACTATTTTAGATATTGGTACTTTTGCAGGGGGCACAGTAAAAGAAGTTGTTGCTGCAATGAAACCCAAACAGAGAGCGTTGCTTAAGGTTGTTTTAGTTGATGTTGCAGGAGAAATTGTAAAAAAATATGCTGTTCATGAATTAGAGGATTTGGGGGTGCTTAGAGAAAATATTAAAGTTTTACCAGTAAATTTTTATAATGCGGCAGTATCACTAGGGGTTATGCCAAAACCACTCCACGAAAAAGGAGAAAGAACATATTCAAAAGAATTTGTTAAACTAATTGGCAAAGTTGATGCCGTGACTGCGGGGGCTGCAACAATAAACTTTGCCACAGATTTGAAACCCTACTTACGAAGTGTAAAGCGCTTGCTTAAATCAGGCGGAATGTTTGTTAATTGGGACTGGGGAAGTGCGGAAGTAAGATCACCAAGCGTAAACGTTCCAGCGTTAAAAAAAGCAATAGTTGGGGTAGCAGAAGACGGTAAAAAAATAACTCATTATGATGCATACATATCTTTTTTGAATTTTTGGATGCGTTCATATGGATATCCTCCACAAGTAGTCAACAGAATGATTGCCGATATTAATGCTTCAACAAGATTTGATTTTACTGCGTGGGCGGAAAAGAATCGGGATTGGATGGAACACGCAAGACAAACTGAACAATGGGTTGATAAAAAAACAGGTGCAACAAAAATTGGAAGACCTGGACTTCAAAAACCATTTGGATACCGAAACAGAGCATACCGACTGGGTAGCGCAATGCAAAGAGAAGCAACAAGACTTGGATTAAGCACAACAAATCCTGAGTACCCAATAGCAAAGCCAGGTGAATTAAACACAGGAAACTTAAACTGGTTATTAGTAATGAGAAAGAAATAGCTTAATTAATCAATTTAAAAGTCTTATTAAATCTAATTCTGTTGGTGAAGAGTATGACTGGTACTGGAAAAGGGTATGGAAAAACAATTCTTTTCGGAGAACACTTTGTAGTTTATGGACTTGAAGGGGTTCCTTGTGCATTAGGGCAAGTAACAACTGCCCAAGTAAAAAAAATTGTAGGTAGTAATGGGTATGAGTTAATTGATAATCGGCCAGCAACACCAGGATACAAAGAAGAGAAGAAAGGAGAATACACTCCACTAATTACTCGTGTATTAGAATACATGCAGGTAAAAGACAAGTTACAAATTACTCTTGGAGGGGATTTATACGCAGCAAGCGGAGTAGGAGCATCAGCTGCCTGTGCAGTAGCACTTGCAAGAGCAATTAATGATGAATACAAAATGAATTGGAACGATTCCCAGATAAACAAAGCTGCATTTGAAGGAGAAACTGCTGGGTCGGGAACACCAAGCGGAATAGATAATACAGTAGCAACTTATGGTGGATTTTTATTGTTTAAGAAAAACTTAACTGGCGGAGAAAACAAAATTGAAGTTTTGAAAATAAAAAAGCCAATTGAAATAGTTCTAGGGAATTCAGGAAAAACAGCTCTGACAAAAGAAGTTGTTGGGGATGTAAAAAAAATAAAAGAAGATAATCCAGAAAAGATGAAAAAAATATTTGCAGAATATGGGAGTATTGAAGAAGAAGCAGTAAGTGCAATAAAAAAATATGATTTGAAAAAACTTGGAGAGTTGATGGATAAAAACCACAAGTTACTCCAAGAAATAACTGTTTCTTGTAAAGAGTTAGATGAAATGGTGTCTGTAGCAAAAAGTGCTGGTGCAGTTGGAGCCAAATTAACTGGAACAGGAAGAGGGGGACTAGTAATAGCACTTACTCCTGGAAAAGAATTGCAAGAGAGTGTTGCAAAAGCAATTAGTGCAAAAGGTTATACGGTAACAAAAACACAAATAGGTTAAGTTTATGGCTGAAAAAATGAGTGGAAAAGCCTTTGCGGCAGAAATATTTTTTGGGGAATACCTAGGAGAAATAGGGGCACAAACAGTAGCATTTCCTTCAACATTATTTATTGAAGCAAAGGTTGAGAAAAAAAAAGAATTAGAAGATGTAGAAATTGATAATCAAATAACAAAAGAAAAATTCCTAAAACTTACTGGAAAAGATAAGTTAGAATCAAAGTTTATTGATTCTCTGTTTGGCAAAGAAATTGATATGCCAAAAAAAGGATACAAATTAACAATAAACGGAACAATGACAAAAGAAACCCAAGGATATGAATCAGTTCTTTGCGTTGCAATCGAAAAAGCGGTAGATCAATTATCAATTGAAAATTGGAAAAGTGATAGAGTGTATAATTCTGCAGCACTTGCGTTAAAAGAAGTTGGGTGCACTGAACTAAAGGTTCACGCAGCAGTATCAACGCTAGATTCAATGGTGATAATTGAAGAAACCAGTGCTGAATCAAAACCAAAATCACTGCGTGCTGCAAAACCATTATTTTTTGTAGTTGCAAAAGCAAATTCAAAAGTAACTCCTTCTGATTTACGAAAGAAGTTTGATGAAAAGAAAACTGCAAAACCAAAAGAAATAAGTTCTGCAGCAAGTGACTTAAAAAAAATAGTTACAAAATTAAAAGATGAACTAAAATATGGTGGAAACCAAGAAATAGGAAGACTAATGGCCCAAAACCAAGCTATTCTTTCAGACTTAGGAATAACTTTCCCTGAAGTTGATCAAATAATTCGAATAGCAACTTTTGAAGGAGCATTTGGGGCAAAACTTGCTGGACACGCAGGAAATATTTTGATTTTATGCGAAGGGGATAAACAACAAGACAAAATAGTTGCATCCCTACTTGGAAAAGGGTACGGTGCAACAAAACTAAAAGTCCAATAATTTTTTGGTGAATGGATGAAAATAATTGTTGCAATCACAGGAGCATCTGGCGCAAATTACGCAGTTGCTTTACTAAAAGAACTCAAATCTAAGGAAGTAGAAACCCATTTGATATTAAGTGATTGGGCAAAAGAAGTTGCAAAAGAAGAACTTGATATTGATATTTCAAAAATAAAGAAACTTGCAACAAAAACATATTCAAACTCAGCACTTGACGCAAGCATTTCTTCAAGTTCATTTTTAGTCGATGGGATGATAATTATTCCGGCCTCAGTTAAAACAACTTCAGAAATAGTTCACGCACACACAGCAACTCTAATTGCAAGATGTGCTGACAATATGCTCAAAATGAAAAAGCCTCTAATTATTGGATTTAGAGAAACCCCTATAAGTGGGCCAGCGCTTGAAAATTTATTAAAATTATCAATACACGGAGCAATAATATTTCCACTAAGTCCAGCATTTTATCACAAACCAAAAAAGATTAGCGATTTAGAAGATTTTATTGTGGGGAAGGCAATGGATTTATTAGAAGTTGGGAATACTAAATTTAATAGGTGGAAAGCAAAATAGTTGCTTTTTATGGGTGATTTGGATGCGAATCGGACTAAGAAACAATCGGGTAAGGCAAGCGGAAGGACTGGTTACTCCCAAAAAGTATGTGAAAACTGTAAGAAAACGAAACATGGTAACGGCTCTTTTGAAAGGTGTTGAAAAAGATACTCCTATGGTAGCAACTGTATTGGGAACACTACATAAAGAACATCCTGTTCTCGGGGCGGCAGTTGGATTATATTTGGGTAAAGGCATAGCTAGAGATGCTAATCGTAAAAGCCATGCAATTAATCTAAGTATAATTTCGGAAGTTTCAGGTAGACCTAAATTAGCAAAAATGTTAGTGTCTGAATTAAAACTTCATTCTTTTAGAAAAAATCCATTACTTTATTCACAGCTCTTACGGTGGGGTGAACATGGACCAAAAATGTCTAAATACCAACGAGAGCAATTTGTATTGAAGAATAAAACAGTAGAGGATTTACTTGAAATTGATATTGAAGGTCAATCCAAGCGAGCTAAATAATTATTTTTAAGGGTGGTTTGATGAGTTTTAGAGAATTCGTAGCAACAACAGATTATATAATAAGTAAACCGGTTTCAAAAAATCTTGAAGCAAGCGGAATAATTTACTCTGCAGGCGACAAGAGCATTAGTTTTGAAAAAATAAAAGAATCAAACTACAAAGTTGCTGCAAATGTATTTGCATCAAAAGACAAAGTTGCAAAATACTTGGGTTGCCAAGTAACTGACTTAGTTCCCGTGATGACAAAAGCACTAAACAATAGAACAATTCCTGAAATTGTGTCAAAAACTGATCATGTTGAAATTGAACTTGATTTAGAAAAGTTACCGATACTAACACACACAGAAAAAGATGGTGGAGCGTACGTATCAAGCGGAATAGTAATTGTAAAAGATGCAACTGTTGGGCAAAATGTTTGTTTTCACAGAGGAATGGTAATTGGAAAAAACAAATTTGCGTTTAGAATACTTGAAAGAAATACAATGGAACTATTAAAGAAAAATAATGGCGAAATGAAAGCTGCTTATTGTATTGGATGCGGAGCGGAAACACTAGTTGCAGCAGCAATGGCTCCAGCTTTAGGAGTAAACGAACTTGAGATAGCTAACTCTATAAAACCAATAAAAGTAATGAAAGCAAAATTATTTGATGCAATACTTCCAGCTGACGCAGAGTTTGTGATGGAAGGAACTTTATCACTAAACGAAAAACACACAGAAGGGCCATTTGTTGATTTAACCGGAACATCAGATATCATAAGACAAGAACCAGTGTTCACAGTTGAAAAAATGTACGCAAGACCAAACGCAATATGGCACGCATTACTTCCTGGAGGATTTGAACACAAAATACTAATGGGTATGCCAAGAGAACCAACAGTATTTGATGAAGTAAAAAAAGCAGGCGTTGATGTACTAGATGTAAGTGTTAACCCAGGCGGAAGCTCATGGTTTCACGTTTTAGTAAAAATACATAAACAAAAAGAAGAAGATGGAAAAACAGCAATTGATGCCGCAATGAAAGGGCACACATCAGGCAAACACTTCTTTATTGTTGACAAAGACATAAACATTTACGATCCACTAGAAGTAGAGTGGGCAATGGCAACAAGATTTCAGGCAAATAAAAACTTATATATCTTTGAAAAGCAAAAAGGCTCTTCACTTGACGCAAGTGCCGATCAAATTACTCGCGAAACAGCAAAAGCAGGATTTGATTTAACAATGAGACTAGACAAAGTTGCCAAAATGACTCGAACAGAATTTCCAAAATATGACATAAAGAAATATTTGTGAAAGTCAATTTTTGTGTAGGGTGTCAAGTTGGAAAGAATTAACTGGGTAAAAGGGTTTGTTAGAGACCATACTTTTACATCTGTTTATTTTTTTGCAAATGCTTACACTACTACTTGGCAAAATAGCATTGGGTTTGTTTTTAGGGATCTCCTTGTAGTGTGTGAGCATAGCAAAACAACTTCTTACCGAAACTCAAAAGATTTAGTTAGGTTAGATAGTTATCTAAAAGAATTGGCCGTGGACAATACGGCTAAGGTAAGATCAATTCTCGATACAATAGAAAATAATAGTGCTGAGCTTATTTTGCTAGCAGAAAAAATTAATGGAACAAATCTTGGTGATTGTTCTATAGCCGTGCTTGCGGTTAATTATAGAGCATTTTATGAACTATCATTAAAATTTTGGGATTATTATTCTTTTGGATATTATTTTGCCGATGCCCTATCCAGCATTAAAGATAAACAAGTAAGACTGGCGCTTGAAGGACAAATTGAGAGAATACGTTCTGATATGCCTTATATACGGTGTGAAAAAATAATTCTTAAAAAACTATTTTTGGAATTGAGCAAAAGGCTTTTAGTGCCAGAATCTGTGTTGTATTATTTAACTCCTGCTGAACTATTAAAAATATTTGAGTCAAAAACCAGTATTAAACAATCCCTAGTATCTACTACCCTGCAAAGAAAAAAGTTTGGGGTATATTTATACACTAAAGGCAGAAGGGAAATATTATGTGGCGTGAGTGCAGAAAAACAATTTGCAAAACAAATGGATCCGTTTGAGAAAACAAATCCTCCGTCTGTGCTTACTGGAGTAACTGCATCAGTTGGAACTATTGAAGGCAAGGCATTTATTGTAAAATCAAAAAAGGATTTAACACGAGTTCCGGTAGGCTCAATAGTTGTTGTAACTCGATTAATGCCTGAAGAAATGATTTATGTCATGAAGTCTAAAGGGATTGTTTCTGAAGAGGGTGGTGCAGGCAGTCATGTAGCAATTTTATCACGAGAATACAAAATTCCTTGTATTGTTGGAGTGCATAATGCGACTGTGAGTATTAAAGAAGGGGATTTGTTAGAGTTTAGTGCTAAAAGAGACAAAGGAGTAATAATAAAAAAGAGATGATGTTATAGTTATTTATTGTAACCCGAAAAAAGAAGCACAGTTAATTAATTTAGATTTTGGCGGGTAACTTGTGAAAGCATTTTGGTGGATGAAATTATGCAAATAAAATCAAGACGTGCAAAGTTTTCAAGTTGGACTCAACGAGAGAAAGTTGCTGGGAGATACATGCGAGCAGCTTTTAGAAAAATGGGCCAAAAAGGGGAACTAACCAGCGCTCATAATTTAGGTCATGTTCAAAGAGTATCCCTCTATGCTGCAGAATATGTTAAAGCAATGGGTGGGGGAAGAAAAAAAAGAGCCCAAGCTCGAATAGCTGGAATGACTCATGATAGATTCCGAGATGCGGTGCAATCCTTAGGGCAAAAAAAAGAAGAGTCCCATGAAACAAGAAGCGCTAAATACATGCAACCATTATTTGAAAGCAGGTACAAGAAAAGTGCTTCCAAAGCAATAGTGGAAGCAATGGCAAAACACGGCTCTTTTCCAGCACTTAACGAAATCGGAAAAAATGTTGTACGAGACGGGGTTGTATTTGCAGATAAATTTTTTGAAGCAAACGGGGCTTATATTGGATTTAGAAGAGCAATGTTTATGGGCGAAAGAGCTGATATAAAAGAAAGAATTGCAAAAGAAAAAATAGATATTACAAAAAAAGACCAATTACAAAAATTAGCTGTTGATGTTACCCTGGGTGAATCTTCAAAGAGACTTGCAGCTTTTTCAGATCTCTCAAAAATTCCTTCTCACTTACATCCATTTGTTAGGTATCAAGTTGAGTGGCAGCACAAATTAGTATCAGGATTACAAAGTGGTGAACCAGGAATTGTGAATTTAGTAACAACATTATTTGCAGAAGGATTAAAATCAAAACCAAGAGATTTAGCAGAAACAATTCGAGCTTATTCGCCCTTGAATAAAACCGATCGTGAATTTCAACGCGAAGCCCTAGATTATTTGGACGGTAAGCTTGCAGTTAAATTTAGACAATTAGTTAAGAAAACAGCATAAGGATGTGATTTGATGAAACTAAACAAAGAAGAACAAGAAATGCTTGATGGAAAACAAGGTAAGGCCGTAAAAAAATCAATGGGGATACTTGTTGCGCTTGGAGAAATCTACGGCGCAGAAAAACTTGTTGATGTAACAAGTGTACAAATTGCGGGCGTAAGTTATGATAACCTCGGAGACGCTGGTCTTGATTTTTTAGATGACTTGGCAAAAGATGGAAAAGTAAAAGTTCTCACTACCCTAAACCCTGCGGGAATGGATTTAGAAAATTACAAAGTTTTAGGGATACCAGAAGATTTTGCAATAAAACAAAGAAAAGTAATAGAGGCATTCGCAAAAATGGGAATAATTACAACCTGCACTTGTACTCCTTACTTAGTTGGAAATACTCCACACTTTAATCAACACATTGCATGGAGTGAAAGTTCAGCTGTTGCGTACGCTAATTCAGTTTTAGGTGCAAGAACTAATAGAGAAGGTGGACCAAGTGCACTAGCCGCAGCACTAACAGGGAAAACTCCTCTTTATGGAATGCAACTAGATCAAAATAGAAATGCACAAATAAAAGTAAAAGTGGAAGCCCAAGTAAAAGGAACAGACAAATTTGGTGCATTAGGAAAAGTAATTGGGGACAAAATAAAATCAAAACCAGCTTATATTACTGGAATAACCCAAGCAAGTGTTGAAGAACTAAAATCATTTTCAGCAAGCATTGCAACATACGGCGGAGCTGCAATATTTCACATAGAAGGAATAACTCCAAACAAAACTCCTGTGCCTACTGAAGAAGTTAGTGTAACACAAATAGAATTAGACAAAGCAATAGCTGATATGACAATGGACTGCGAAGTAGATTTTGTAAGTGTTGGTTGTCCACACGCAAGCATACACGAAATTGCAAAACTAGCAGATTTATTAAAAGGCAAAAAAGTAACAAAAGAATTTTGGATAACTACGGCTAGACCAACAAAGAAAATAGCTGATAATGCAGGTTACTCAAAAATAATTGAAGATGCTGGAGCAAAGTTTGCTGCAGATACATGTTGTGTTGTTGCACCAATAAAAGGAAGATTCAAGTGTCTTGCAACCGACTCAGCAAAAGGATGCTACTATGCATATTCCAAGAATCAATCCAAAACAAAAATTTTGCCAATAGAAAAGTTAGTTGAAGAAGCATGCAAGGCTCAGCAAAATCCTTCAGATTTTGCGAAGCCTTCTCAGACTGAAGCTTCGAAGGATGTGAAACAATGATTGAACTAAAAGGAAGAAAAATTTGTGCAGGGGTTGCAAGCGGAGAAGCACTTGTCACAACACAAGGAGTAAGTTTCTTTGGCGGAGTTGATCCTGCAAACGGAATAGTTACAGAAAAAGGACACGAACTAGAAGGAAAAAGTGTTAGCGGAAAAATACTAGTTTTTCCACAAGGAAAAGGTTCAACTGTGGGAAGCTATGCATTATACAGGATGAAAAAACAAGGAACTGCACCATTAGCTTTGGTAAACAAAGAATGCGAAACAATTGTTGCAGTTGGAGCAATAATTTCAGAAATTCCTTGCGTAGACAAAATAGATATTGCTCAAATTAAAACTGGACAAAAAGTAAAAGTTGATGGAGAGAAAGGAATTGTTCAACTTGAATAATTTCTTTTTTAATTTTCTTTAGGTGCTTGTGTGAATGACTTGTGTGTAATAAAATTTGGTGGTTCTTCAATAACCCAAAAAGCGGATAACAAGTTTGAAATGAATGAAGACATACTAAAACAATCCGCAAAAGAACTTGCGAGCGCACTTAAAAAAAAGCCAGCAAAAGTGGCTCTTGTTTGTGGAGTAGGTCCATTTGGTCATACAAATGTAAAAATGTACAATTTGAATAATGGGATAACTACTGAAGAACAAAAGAAAGGGGTAGAAAAAACAAACAAGGATTGTAACTTTGTTGGGGAGAGCGTGGCAAAAGCCCTTGAGCAAGAAGGACTTAAGACAAAACTTATTCCTGGTTATGAAGTGTGTGAACAAACAAACAAAAAAATAACTAAATTTGACTTTGCTCCATACGAAAAAGCACTAAAGGAAGGATTAATTCCTATTAGTACTGGGATAATGGTTAAAGACAAAGAACTTGTTTGGAGCGTAATGAGCGGAGACAAAGTAATTGCACAACTTGCAAAACACTTTAAACCAAAAAAAGTTTTAATGGGAACAGATGTGGATGGAATTTACACCGCGGACCCAAAAGTTGATTCTAAAGCAGAACTAATTGAAGAAATTACCCGAGCAAACGTTCCAAAAATATTGGAAAAAGTGGGTGAGTCAAAATCAGTTGATGTAACAGGCGGAATGAAAGGAAAACTAGAACAACTCGCAGAACAATTAAATGGAGCCCCTGCAGAAATATTTAATCTCTTTACTAAAGGGAATTTAAAAAAAGCTATACTTGGCGAGAATATTAAGGATACAAAGATAAAATTGTAAATGTGGTGGCAACTTGATTAGGCTAATTTGAGAAGACACGCTGACCGCAAAGACACTACAAAAACTGGTTTAACAAGAAGGGGAATAAATCGTGCATTTGGTTTTGGGAGAGGGCTTGTTCCAAACACAAAACTTTATTTTGGAACAGCTAAGAGAACCCAAAACACTGGAAGATATGCTACACAAACAGCAAAGACTGTGGGGATAAAATATAACCCAAGACAAAAAGCAGAACTTACAACTTCTGCACTAAAAAGAATTGATTGGGAAGAAATTGTGAGAAGTTATGGTAGTAAAGAAATTGCCACTCGTGCATGGCTTGATGGTAAAGTTCCTGTAGACATTGTATTGCCGCCAGCAATTGCTGCCGATAAAATAATTAAAAAAAGATTAAGCCTGGCATATAGGCTAGTTAAAAGAAAGAGTGCTCCAAGAAAATTAGTGCTTGAAAATATTACCCATCAAGAAAATATGCAAGCGGTAATTGAAAGACTAACTGGCAAAAGCTCGGAAGAGTTCTTGCAAGGCAAGCCAATTAAACATCTAGAAAGAATTGGGTTTACTTTTACCTTTCCTAAGGGCGCTGTAAGAATAAGGCTTATTTTTCGTGGAAAAGAAGTTGATGTGACTAAACGTTTTGAAAAAATAATTGCTCTACCAAAAGAGCTTGAAGGAGCACAAATTTAATTTTGGGCGAGTACAATTTCTTCGTCAATTGTACAAAGGGGCAGTTTTTTAAACTCTAGAATTAACAAAATAGTCTTGAAGATTTAAACATTAGGTGAGTTGATTTGAAACAAATAATTTTTTTAGGAAGAGGGGGGCAGGGGGCTGTTACTAGTGCTCAAGTCTTAGCAGTAGCTGCATTTAAAGATGGAAAATATTCTCAAGCTTTTCCAAATTTTGGAGTAGAAAGAATGGGTGCTCCGGTAAAGAGTTATTGTAGAATAGATGATAAACAAATTACTCTAAGAGAATTAGTTTACGAAGCAGATTATGCAATAATACTTGATCCAACTCTGTTAAAAAGTTTTAATGAAGAAGTAAGCAAACTAATAATAGTTAACTCGAACAAAAAACCAAGTGAACTTGGACTTAAAACAAAAGCAAAAATAAAATGCGTTGATATTACAGCAGTATCTCTAAAAGTAATTGGCAAACCATTTGTGAATATTGCTGCTTTAGGTGCATTTAGTGCACTAACAGGGGAAGTAAGTATTAAAGGTTTAGAAGAAGCAATACAACAACAAATGGGAAGCAAAGGGCCAATGGTTGAAAAGAATATTAATGCAATAAAAGAAGTTTATGAAAATGCATTAAAAGAAAAATAAAATGATTTGATAATTATGGTTGTAAAAAGGAATAATTTGAAACCAAGTCGGTTTGGGAGAGTTGGAAAAGCAGTTGCTGCCGGAATATTTGCAACAACATTAGCTATGGGGCCAAGTAGTGTGCAAGCGAAAACAACTAAGTTGACTTCAACACGTCCTGCATCTTCGCGAGTTTTTCCCCTGTCTCCTGCAAGTCCAATGCATCCCTATAGTCCAGTTAATCCTAATCTTAAATTAAACCCATTAAATTTATTTAAATCTCACAAAAATAATGAATCGAGCCAACAGAAAAATGCTGAAGAAATAAAAAACAAAAAAAGGTTTACTCCAATGCAAAAATTTGGGATGATTGCTGGCGGGGTAGGTGTGGCTGGCGGACTAGTGGGCGCAGGAATTATTGCAAGTGGTGGGAGATCAAGAGCCGCAAAAATGCGAAGAGCTAGAAGATAATTTAGTTGATTTTTATGATACTAAGAATTTCAATAGAAATTTGAAGTAAATAAAATAGTGATTTTATGGCACTGAGAATTTCAATAGAAATTTGAAGTAAATAAAATAGTGATTTTATGGCAAAAGAAACAAAAAAAGAAAATAAAAAAGTTTTTTCCGCGGACGGAAAAGTTGAGATTACTTGCGGAGCAATTATAACAAATCCTGGCTCAACAAAAGCATATAAGACTGGGGAATGGAGAACATTCAAACCAGAAATTGATCAAGCAAAATGCATTAAGTGTTCAAAGTGCTGGATGAGTTGTCCTGATGCGGCAATATATCGAGATAAAGAAGGAAGATACTTGGTTAATTATGATTATTGCAAGGGTTGTTTGATTTGTGCAAAAATTTGTCCCGTAAAAGCGATTAGTTATAAAATAGAGGAGAAATAAATTTAGTGAAGAAAGAAGTATTTGTGGATTGATGTTTATGCCAAAAAAAGTTGTTATATCAGGAGCAGATGCAGTTGCGCATGCAGTAAAACTTTGTAAACCAAAAGTTTTGCCAATGTATCCAATTACTCCGAGTACTTTAATTCCTGAAAGATTAAGTGAATTTGTTGCAAATGGAGAAATGGATGCAGAATTAATTCTTGTTGAGAGTGAACACTCTGCTGCTTCGGCACTTTATGGAGCATATGCGACAGGGGTACGTTCTTTTACTGCAACAGCTTCACAAGGACTAGCACTAATGCATGAAATAATTCCAATAATTTCTGCTTCACGTTTCCCTGCAGTAATGGCAGTAGCAAATCGAGCTTTATCTGGTCCACTAAATATATGGAACGATCACTCCGATACAATGAGTGAACGCGACCAAGGTTGGATACAATTATATTGTGAATCTGCCCAAGAAGCATTTGACACAACAATAATGGCTTACAAGATAGCTGAAAATGAAAATGTTTTGATGCCAGTAATGGTTTGCATTGATGGGTTTGCATTAAGTCACGTGTATGAACCAATACAAATTGAAGATGCTGAAAAAGTAGATGGGTTTTTACCAGAATATAAACCACTTAATTTCTTGGACACATCTAAACCTATCTCTATAGGCGCTTTTGCTCAACCCAACACTTACTTTGAATTTAAAGAACAATACCAAAACGCAATGCTTAAAGCACTAGAAATAATTCCAAAAGTGAGCGCAGAATTTGCAAAAGAATTTGGTAGAAGTTATGGAGATGGACTTGCTGAATTAATTGAGATGAAAGATGCTGAGTATGCAATAATGACAGTTGGTGCAGTATCAACTGGTTCAGCTCGAGCAGTAGTAGAAGAAATGCGAAAAAAAGGAAAAAAAGTAGGAATAATTAGATTAAAATGTGTACGACCTTTCCCGGTTGAAGAAATAATTAAAGCTTGTAAAAAAATAAAATCTCTTGGAGTAATTGACAGACATATTTCTATAGGTTACGAAGGACCACTTGCAACAGATACAAAAGCAGCGCTCAAAACTTCGAAAACAAAAGTAACAGGATTTATTGCTGGATTAGGTGGAAGAGATATTGATAGAAAAAGAATTGCTGCGGCATTTGAAACAATAATAAAAGGAAAAGAAGGATATTGGTTGAAGTGATGATGGATGGAAATTAAAGACAATTACCCGTTTGAAGATCAAATTGTTTTTGAATCAAAGAGTTTTGTTGTTGGCCAAGATTGGGAAGTTCCAATCCCTGGATTTATGATTGCTGGCGCAAAAAGAAAAGCCAAGTCAATACTAGAATTTAATGATTCCGAGCGCAAAGAGTTTATTGAATTAATATACAAAACAAGAAAAGGGATGAAAGAAGCCCTCGGGTTAAATGAAGTATATTTATTCCAAAACGAAGATACTGAAGGCGGATTTCATTTGTGGATGTTTCCTAGACTAGCTTGGATGGAAAAGTTTGGAAAAAAGATAGAATCAGTAAGACCAATAATGCTTCATGCACAAAAAAATATGATGAAACCAGAAACAATTAAATTAGTAAAAAATAATGTTAATTTAATGAAAAAATATTTTGAGAGGAATTGATGTTTATGGCAATACTTGGAATTGATGAAAAAGAATATTTTGCAAGCGGACACAGAGCTTGCGGCGGGTGCGGAGAAGCACTAGCACTAAGACATATTATGAAAGCCTGTGGGGCAGATACAATAGTTGTAGAAGCAACTGGTTGCATGGAAGTAGTTTCAACTCCATATCCAGAAACCTCTTGGGAAGTACCTTGGGTACACTGTGCTTTCGAGAATACTGCTGCAGTAGCAAGCGGAGTAAGAGCTGCACTAAATATGAAAAAAAACATTACAACAAATGTAGTTGCAATTGGCGGAGATGGAGCAATGTTTGATATTGGGTTTGGAGCACTAAGTGGAGCACTAGAAAGAGGACAAAAAGTGCTTTACATTGTAACAGATAACGAAGCTTACATGAATTGCCTATCGCTGGATTCACTAATAATGACAAAAGACGGGTTGAAAAAAATCACTGAAATAAAAATTGGTGACTTGGTTTATGCATTTGATCAAAAAACTCACGAGCTTACTCTAAAACCCTGTACGGGAGTATTTGATAATGGGGTAAAAAGAGTATTTGAAATAAATACTGCCTCTAACACAATAAAAGCTACTGGAAACCATCCATTCCTTGTATTACAAAGAAACGGTAAATCTGGACAAAATCAATTCGTCTGGAAAATGGTTGAACAATTAGAGGTTGGTGACGAAGTAGTTTCATTAAAGAAAGGACTATCCGGCGAGCCATTTGTTTTCAATTCAATTGAAGAGTCCCATAAAGGAGATTACAAAGTGAACAAAATTAATGAAGTTCATTTGCCTGAAAAATCTTCAACAACCCTAATGAAATTCTTAGGGCTATATGTTGGTGACGGATGGACAAGAACAGAAAAAGCTGAAACTGGATTCTCTCTTCCCGAAGGAAAAAAAGGAAGAGAAGATGCCAAGAGTTTAATTGAAAGTCTTTTATGGAAACACTGCTTAAGCGAAAACAAAGATGAACTACACTTAAATTCAATAAATATAGCCCGATTTATTGATTCTTTAGGTTTTGGGAAAGGAGCTAAAAACAAGATTATCCCCGGTTGGGTATTTACTCTATCTTTAGAAGAAAAACAAGCTTTTGTTGAAGGACTAATGCTTTCAGATGGATACAAAACTGGAAAAAGCAACAGGTATGTTTCAGCAAGCTATGAACTCTTACGAACACTAAGATTATTACTCCAGACAATGGACGTGCGAGTGGGAAAAATTCATCAACAAACAAAAGAAAAAGGAACTTTGGTTGTTGAACGTGAATTATTAGCTGATTCAACTTATGGATATGTGTGCTTTAGTGGAAAAAGAGGCGCTTTATTAAAGTATGCAAATCAAGCTAAGCAAAGGAATTATTTGTTTGGAAACGATCATTTTGAAACCAAAAAAATAACTTCTATAATTAAAAAAGGACTTGAACCAACACTTGATTTGCGAGTCGAAGGAGAACACAACTTTGTAGCAAATGGATTAGTTGTACACAACACAGGAATCCAAAGAAGCGGAGCAACTTTCCCTTATGCAAATACAACAACTACTCCTGCAGGAAAAGTAATTCCTGGAAAACAATTACCAAAAAAACCTCTTCCATTTATTGCAGCAGCGCACGGAATAAAATATGTTGCAAGCGCAAGCGTAGCAAATTTATTTGATTTGAAAATGAAAGTACAAAAAGCACTCCAAGTAAATGGTCCCTCGCTCTTACACGTAATGGTTCCTTGTATTCCTGGTTGGAAAATAGATTCTTCAATCACTTTAGAAATTGCTCAAAAAGCAATGGACACAAATGTATTTCCTCTATATGAAATAGAAGATGGAGTTTTGAAATTTAATTTTAAACCAACTGAAAAAAAACCTGTTGAAGATTATTTAATGATGCAAGGGAGATTCAAACACCTAACTCCTGATTTAGTAAAAAAGATTCAGGAATACGTTGATGCCCGAATGAGTTACATGGAAGGAATAGAAGGAAAGAAAGCTTTTGATACTCTATTTTAGAAAAATTTTCTTATCCCAACTCGTAGAGTTATGTTATTATATCTAAACACAGTAATAATTGTCATGGCAAATAAAATTCTTATCAGCTTATTTTTGCTATTTTTTTCAAGCCTAGTACTCGCTGATTTGTGCACTGGCTATTCTAGCGTTGATATTACTGAACCCGTGTTTTCCCAGACACCTGCGGTAAGTACTGGTGTTGTTGGAGCGCCAGTTTGTCCTTCTTGCTTAGGGACCAACGCATTCTTTGATTTTCCTAAAAAATATTTAACCACTGATCCAAATAACAGAATTTTTGGTTTATCAAATGTTGATGAAACTAATCTTGCCCGATATTTTGTTCCAGTTAATTCTTCTGTTATTCCCTTTGTAAAATCAATAGATCAGTTTAGAGTGGTTTCAGGAAGATTATTTGACCCAACAATAGATTGGGATTCAACAAAATTATATTTTTATGATGGGGCAGGATACACTAACCCAATTTCTAATGTTGATTCAAATGTTAATGTCTTTATTTATTTTGGTGCCTCTGGAACTAGAACAGCGTCTTCGCCAAGTATTGTTGCGAGTGGAGGTTGTATGAGTGGAGTAGTAAATTTGTGGGGGCATGAAAATTTTTCAAACGGTGGGACATTTTGTTTGGGGGATACTACTTTTCACACTTCATTTAATCCTCTCCCAAGCGCTACTACACTAGTTTCTTGTCCTAGCGGAACAACAAAGATGTCTATGTTTAAGATAAGTAATAGTTTTTATGGTGGGGAAGGCGCAATTTGTGTTCAGCCTTCTGGTTCTGCAATTGTTGCAAGCGGAGTTTGTATGAGTGGGGCAGTGAATTTGTGGGATAATCAAATTGCTTTAACTGGGGGGGCTAGTTGTATTGGAGATACAACTTTTCATCAATCATTTGATCCGATTCCAGGGGCTAGTCCAACTGTATCTTGTCCTGCCGGGACAACAAAATTAATTGTTTCCAAAGTAACAAATAGTTTTTATGGTGGGGAAGGAGCAATTTGTGTTTCTGGAGGAAATTCAGATATTGTTGCAACTGGAGTTTGTATGAGTGGAATGGCTGGAATGTGGGATGCGGAAAATATTATTACTGGGGGTGCATATTGTGCGGGAGATATTAGTTTTCATGCCTCTACCTCAACTCCAAATCCAGAAGGGTTAGCAAAGGTAACGTGTCCAACAGGAACAATAAAAAAAGTAGTTTACGAGTTACAAAATAATTTTTATGGTGGTGAGGGCGCAATTTGTGTATCTGGTGGATTTGGAAATATTTCTCTTCCAAGTGGGGGATATTTACGAGGAGAAAGTATAAACGTTTTGAATATTACTATTCCTACTGATGTGTATGCTATTCTGAGTCCTAATATTACTAAATCTGCAGTAAATATTACTAATGGGCTGTGGAGAAAAACAACTGTTGGCCAAGAAGTAATTGCTAGTTGCCGAAATAATCAAAGAGATTATTTGTATCTAGATTTTAATGGGGCTGTGAGAAAAATTAATATTACTTTTTCTGATGGTGCTAGATATAATTCTTGTAATTTGTTAAGAGAAATTGTTGCCGGGAGTTTAAATACTTCTTGTGCAAATTCAAACTATGCAAGTATAGGGGATATTGATAAAGATCTTGATGTTGACACTGTTGATTTAGGCATAATCCAAAACTTGTTTGATCAAACAATTTGTTCTAATTACCTTGCGAATACAAGCACTCCTTGCCCGGACTTAACTGATCCCAATGCACCTTACTCTTGTTCGGGTACAGTTGGAACTCTTTTAGCAGACACAATTATTTCTGACCCAGTAACCCACATTAAGCCCGGCTGGAATTTAGTTAGTTTTCCTACATTAACTAGCGTAAAAGCATCTGATTTACAAATGTGCAAAAATTTTACATATATTGCGGATCTTGATAATCAAACAGGAAAATATGTTGGGATTGACCCTTATTTTTCCAATGCGTTTTTAAATAATAATAAAGCATACTGGATTTATTCTGAAGGGTATTGTGATATACCCCTTAACAAATATGGTGTTGCAAGTAAAATAAATTTAACTCTTTATAACGGATTTAATCTTATTCCTGGGATAAAAATTTCAAATTGGTTTACATTAGGAAAACGAAGTTCTCTCTCAACTTGGGTTCCAACACTAGATGGTAAATCTGGTAGTTACAATAATGTTACTTCGCCAAACTCAACTATGGGGTTTTGGGTTAATTGGCAAAATGATGTAAGAGCATGTAATTAATATTGTTTTATATTTGTGTGATTATTATGGTAAAAAATTTTTTGACAATAAAACTAATTACTGTTCTATTGATTTTATCGGCTTTGTCAGCAACATTTGCCCTTGATAGTGTGTCTTCGCCCTCTGATGATCCTGCACTAATGGCTCAACTTCGTGCTGCTTGGTGCCTTAGATTTGGGTGCGAACAAGAGGATTGCAACATATCTAGTTTTTCAGTCGATTCCTATTCTTCGAGTGAAGGTCTTGCAGTATCTTACTTGTGTAAATCAGAGTTACAATTAGATATGAACATTTATGATTTATCTGGAAATTTGGTTTATCCTAAAGACAATTTGAGTGGACACCAATTAAGTCCGCTTTGTACAAAAACCAAAAATATATCTATAATTAAGGATTGGATAGTCCCTAGTCCTCCTAAAGGAAGTTATTATGCAACAGTATCTTTTTTTGGGGGTTGCACTGTTGAAAGATTTTTTAGCGTTGACAAAAAAGATCCATTTGTTTCAATACCTGATTCAAATCCAATTTCTATCCTGTTGCTATTAATTGGAGTAGTTTCTATTTTGATAATTCAAAACAAAAAAAATAATTCCAAATCTATTTAATTGCTACGTGGCTAAATTGGTTTATGGAAAGCAAAGAAATAATTAAATCAATTAACAAAATTTATGAAGATTACTTTATTCCACTAAACTTAAGAAGACACATGATTTTTACCGCCGGAGTAGCTGATCAAATCTGTAATGCATACAACAAACAGGAATGCAACAAATACGGGTGCAATAAATCAATTGATGCTGAAAATGTTATTGCCACTTGTTTAATACATGATTTAGGAAATATTGTAAAAATGGATTTTACTAATTCTTCTAAAAATAATTTACTTGAAGCATTAGATCGCAATAGACTTGAGTTTTTCATTGAAAAACAAAAAGAGTTTTTTACGAAGTATGGTCAAAATGATACTATTGCAAATAATTTAATTGCAAAAGAAATTGGTGCAAACAAACGAGTAATTTTTCTTTTAGAAAACAAAGAAATTCAAAAATTAAACAAGAGCTTTTGGAATAATGATTTGGGTTTAGCCATATTTGCTTATTCAGATTTAAGGGTGGCGCCATATGGGGTAACAAGTATGCAAGAAAGACTAGGTGATTTTTATAAACGCTACAATTTAAACAAAAGTGAAGTAGCAATTGCACATTCAGAGAAATTTGTAAAGTTTGCAAAAAACCTAGAAAAAGAAATATTCAAAAATGTTTTAATTAAACCAGAAGATATAACAAATGAATCTATTCAGGAGTTTGTAACTAAATTTAATGTGGTGAATTAAAATGGTTTTATATTTTATTACTGGAAACAAGCACAAACTTGAAGAGTTTAACCAAATTCTTTTTCCAGAAATTAAGGTTGAACAACTAAACATTGATCTTGATGAAATACAAAGCACGGACCCGATGGAAGTAATAAAACATAAACTACTTGAGGCTCAGAAGCACCACAAAGGAGAACTACTTGTAGAAGATACCTCTCTTTATCTTGATGCTTTAAATGGTTTTCCTGGCCCACTAATAAAATGGTTTTTGAATTCAGTTGGAAGAGAAGGGATTTATCAAATAACCCAAAAACTCAATAATTCAAATTGTTTTGCAAAAACAATGGTTGGGTATTATAATGGAAAAGAAATTCTTTTCTTTGAAGGAATAGTTAAAGGAAAAATAGTGGCGCCTAAATCAGAAAGTGAATTTGGTTGGGATCCACTTTTTATGCCTGAAGGAAAAAACCAATCTTTTGCCGAAATGTCAAAAGAAGAAAAAAACTCAATAAGCCACAGAAAGCGAGCGCTTGAAAAATTTAAAGAATATTATCTTTCGAAAAAATAATGTGATTTGAGTGTTATTAGTTTTAATTTTAAGCATCAGATTTTAACAAAGTTTGCACTCTTTCTATTGGCATTCTTGATTTTTCGCAGAGAAACATAATCCTTTCTTTGTTTTCTTTAAGCCCTTTCCAGTCAAGAATTATTTGTGTTGCGCCACTTTTTTCAATCATATTTAGCAAGAGTTCTTTGTTGAGATTCTCAAGCTGGTGTTTTGGGCAAATGTGTCCGAAAGAAAATTTTTGGCGAAGAAGGAGTTTTGTAAAATCTGGGGCATAATGTCCTCCCCCTAAACCAATTACAACTTTATCAGAATTAATCTTGAAAGTTTCGCTAATTATGGTTTCTGCAATTATCTTTGCTGCTAGTGGATTTTTCCAATCCGCCGGAGAACTACCAATTTCAATAAATACACAACCTTTGTTTGAAAAAGGGCCGTGGTGAGTAACTTCCATTGTAACAACAAAACCTTGTTTATTTAAACCTGAAGAAGTATTTTTTTCATTTAGTGTTCGTAAATAATTTGCCCCAATTTTTGGGAGAGTGCCTGATAACGTTCGTGCTTTTCCACCAAACTTTGCTTCCCCAAAATTTCCAATCATGTGCACAGTGAGGGACTTAGTTCCAACTGCACTTTGGTGACGCGAAAGAAAAACAACTTTACTCTCTTTAACTTTGGTTAAATTAGCAAAGACAATATCTTTAGTTATCTCATAAAACTCTATCCAATCAGGTTTACCTATTTCCTTAATTTTTTCAGCTATAAGCATCCCTGCAGGGTCTTCAATAGAATAAATTAAAGCAATTTTTTCTTTAGCTGGCTCTAAAATAGTTGGGGCAACTAAATTGGGTTGTGGCACTGGCACAGTAATGGTTGTTTTTTGTTTTTCGCTTACTTCCATAAAGAACTTTCCAAGCAAACATTTAAGTAGTTTTTTAAGTATTTCCAAGGGCAGATTAATCATAGGTGATGAAAAATGGTTGTTGAATACGGAGAGTTCAAAGGAAACAAAATGATAATACTAAAGCGAAATGAAACAGACACATTTCCATTTCAATTTGGGAAAGGTAAAGCAAAGCTTATAGTGGACAACTATGATGCAATAAAAAAATTTGTTGAAGAAGAATAACTAAATTAAAACTGATTTTTTTGGACAAGATTAAATCTTGTTCCAAAAATTAAATGTTTAACAATTCTGCATGTCCAAAACTTTTTAATACCCTTATTATATTATTGTTGCATGCCTAGCAATATAGTTCCTATTAATTTAGAAAAATTGTTTAACTCAAAACGAGTTGCTATTATTGGGGCATCAAACACTCCTGGAAAAGTGGGTTATGCAATAGTAAAAAATTTAATTGAAGCTGATTTTGCAGGAGAAATAGTTCCAATAAATCTCAATGAAAAAGAAATTCAAGGGATTGTTGCTTACCCATCAATTCTAAAAGTAACTAAACCTGTTGATTCGGTAATAATTTGTGTTCCTGCACAATTTGTTCCTGCCGTCCTAAAAGAATGTGCTCAAAAAAATATTAAAGCTGCAATAATTATAACTGCCGGGTTTTCAGAAATTGGAGAAGAAGGGAAAAAACTCGAAGATGAAATGCGACAAATAATTGAAGAACATAAAATGGCAGTAGTTGGGCCAAACACTTTGGGAGTAATAAACACTGAAAATGGGTTTAATGGTTCTTTTTCAGCAACTTTCCCACAATATGGACACATAGCAGTAGTTTCACAATCGGGAGCATTATGCACAGCAATTCTTGATTGGGCAAGACAAGAAAAAGTAGGTTTCTCAAAATTTATTTCAACTGGAAACAAATCTTTCTTAAGCGAAGCTAGTTATTTTTCATATTTAGAAAAAGATCCTGCAACAAAATCCGTTTTTGTTTACATGGAATCAGTGAAAAATGCAGAGCTATTTTTAAAAGAAGCCGCAAAACTTGCAAAGAAAAAACCAGTAATTCTAATAAAATCTGGCAGATCAGTTGAAGGACAAAAAGCTGCTTCTTCGCACACAGGCGCGATGAGTGTTGATGATAAAATATTTTCAGTTGCATGCAAAAAAGCAAACATTTTGAGAGTAAACTCAATTGAAGGATTTTTTGATATGGCAAAACTTTTATCAAAAATGAAAAAAATAAATTCTTTTAGACTAGGGGTAGTTACAAATGCTGGCGGACCGGGGGTAATTGCTGCGGATTCTGCCGCTGCACACAATTTTGTTCTACCTAATTTTAGTCCAAAAACACTAGCTGCGGTAAAAGAAATAAATCCGCACGCATCAAACCCACTTGATTTAATTGGGGATGCAAAACCCATTGATTACCGAACTGCACTAAAAACAATACAAGATGATCCAGCAATAGATATTGTTTATACTCTACTTACTCCCCAGAGTATGACAAATCCTGAAAGAGTTGCTGACATTATTGCTGCATTAAACAAAAAGAAACCAATTATGGCTTCGTTTTTGGGCGGAACTGCAGTTTCACATCCACGCAGATACTTAAAAGAACACGGAGTAGTAGAGTTTGAAACTCCTGAAAGAGGAATAAAAGCACTGTCAAGACTTGCCGAATACACAAATAGAAAGAAGCTAAAAAAATCATTTGAACAAAAAGTAAAACCGAATAAAGCCATACTAAAAATGCTTTTTGGAAAAAAACAACTATCTATGGAAGAATCCTTTATTTTACTTAAAGAATTTGGAATAGCTACTCCAAAAACAATTTTCTTTTCAAAAAAAGAAGAAGTTGATTTTGCACACCTAAATTATCCGGTTGCGTTAAAAACTGCCAGCGGTTTAGCACACAAAACAGATGTGGGCTTAGTTAAAGCAAATATTCAAAACAAAGAAGAACTTGAGGGACAAATTCAGCTAATGTCTGAAAAAATGAAAAGCATGCAAATCCAACCCAGATTTGCTTTACAGGAAATGCTAAGCGGACAAGAAGTTCTTGTTTCCGCAATTGATACTGAATTTGGAAAAGCAGTTACTTATGGACTGGGGGGAATATTTGTTGAAATAATGCAGGACTTCTCCCAAAAAATTGCCCCTATTAATGATTCAGATATTGAGGAAATGCTTTCAGAAGTAAAAGGAACAAAAGTTTTGCAAGGTTACCGGACAAAGAAAAAGTATGACATTGATTCACTCAAAAAAATGCTAAAAGCTGTATCAAACATAGTTTTGACTTACCCTCAAATAAAAGAAATAGAATTTAATCCTGTATTCGTAACCGAGAACGGCTGCTTTGCAGTAGATGCAGTAATAACAATAAAATAATTCTTTGTGTCCGCCAGCTAATCCTTTGTCAAATCACTTTGTTTTATTAAGTCAACTAATTAAGAGTTAATTATGAAAAAAATAGGTTCATTGAAACTTGCGGGAGAATTATTTCTCGCCCCAATGGCAGATTACACAAATGTTGCATTTAGAACACTTGCAAAAGAAAATGGTGCCGCCCTTGTTTACACCGAACTAATTTCCTCAAAAGCCATTTTAATGAAAAGCAAAAGAACTGTAGGAATGCTTGCGGTAAGCGATAGTGAAAAACCCGTTTTTTTACAACTCTTTGGTTCAAACCCAAGCGATTTTAAAAAAGCGATCGAAATAGTTGAAAAAAAATTTCCAGAAAACTTTGTTGGATATGATCTTAATTCTGGATGTTCTGTCCCAAAAGCAATAAAGGGAAAATATGGATCTTCCATAATGAATAATCCAATTAATGTTGGAGAAATTATTTCTGCAATGAAAAGCGCTACAAATAAACCAATTACGATAAAAATGCGACTTGGACTTGATAAACAAACTTTTTTGGAAGTTGCTAACGAAGTAGAGAAAGCTAACGTTGATGCAATCACTCTTCACCCAAGAATGGGAACACAAGGATACTCTGGAAATGCTGATTGGACAAAAATTGCTCTTCTAAGAGAAAAAGTTAGTGTTCCACTAATTGGGAATGGAGACATTAGAAGTCCAGAAGATGTTTTGCGAATGAAAAAAGAAACAAAGTGTGATTTTGAAATGATTGGGCGAGCAACAATGGGTGATGCATTTTTCTTTAAACAAGCAAACGCTTTACTTTTAGGAAAAAGTATTCCTCTTCGAACAAAAAAAGAAATTTTGCTCGAAGCAAAAAGATTTTTGGAATTAGTAAAAGAGTTTTCACTCAAACCAAATGACGCAAGACCTTATTTTATTTCACTCGCAAAAGGATTTGAAGGCGCAGCAGTACTTCGAAACAAATTTGGTTTATCAAAAACAATAGAAGAAATGGAAAAGCACTTACTAGAGTACTTTTCCGATAACTAGGATTTAGATTTAATTACATTTCAGGAGCATAAACTTTTCGTTCAGTATCATTTCTTTTTTTAATATAACCTAAAGAGGACTCTTGAAATATTGCAGCACATTTTGGTGAACAAAACTTTTCATCATTAGTTTTTGCTTCAAAAATAACTCCACATCTTGCACACAATTTTTTCATCTAAAACACCATCCACTTATACAATAAAATTATTTTGCTTTAATAGCACAGAAGTTATAAAGTGAATAATTTAAAACCCCCATTTATTAGGGCATTTTGCAATGGGTTGTACATTAATTTTTCTTTTTTTTAGGCAAAGCTTTTATTTTGTTGAGGCGTTCGTCTATTATGCGCAGACAATACAAAAAACGAGTGCGAACTTTGCGAACAAGTCCAACTCAAACTATTGAAGCAAGCCCAACAGTAACAGAAAGGGCTTGGATTCATATCCCTCGTTGGGGATTAGTTAGGGCTTCAGCTAATGCACATGAAGCTAAAGATGCATGTTCAACATATCAATACCCCACAAAAAACAGATCGCTTATTCATACACATAACTACAAAAAATCTGAATTTCCCGACATATTACCCAGCAAATTAGATTTAGTTTCACAAGTTAGATGGGGTGGGGGTGGAAAAGAAGGGGCTTCAATAAGAAAAAGTGCTGAAGTAACTGGATATACTTATTATTGGAGAAAAGGGAAACGAATACCATTAACTAATACAAAGGGTTTAGATAAAGATAATTCAGTTAACCACTTTGCACCAACAAGCAAAGAACAAAAACAAGATTTTTATCGGACTCTACGAAAACTAAAGAAAAAAGGAGTTCGTTTGAGATTTTTTGCGGATAGAAAAGCAGGGTATGTTTATTACCGCGGAGCTTATATCAAAGCGGAAGATCTTGCGTTACTTAAAGAAGAAAAAAGAAGGAAAAATCAAAGTGAAGCGGCTTAGTACTTCTTAATTATTTGACTTTATTCGGTTCTTTTCTTACCCACAAGATTAAAAATCCAAAAGACTCTATATTGTCATATGTCTGAAAGTGGAGATGCGATTAAAAAAATTGCTCGAGAAGCAGACGAGTGGGCAGCAAGACAAAAATCTTTACAATTATCGGAGATCTCTGTAGTTATTCGTTCGTATGATGATATTTTCTCTGATTTTGATCCAAGAACATTTGACAAAAGAGCACTATCTGATGACTTTTTATCTGAAATAAAACGTGCTAGTGTAGAAAAGAAAAATGGGGTAATAGACTTGACATTTTTAACTCCTCTTGAGATTAAAAAACCTGATCTTGAAATTATAATAAAAAAAAGACTTAGAGATCATTTCAAAAAACACTATGAGCAACTTGAAAAAGAAATATTTTTAAGAAAAAAAAATGGCGGGATGCTAGTTTTTGGTGGAGTTGCCTTATCAGTTATTGCAGTGATATTTTTTAGACCGCTAGAGGGGGTTCCACAAGATTTATTCCAGTTATTAAAAGGAATATTATTTTTATTAGCTGAGCCTGCTGCATGGTTTACTATTTGGACAGGGTTTGATTGGATGTTTACTTCTTGGAAAGTTCTTGAAAATGATCACGATTTTTATAAAAAAATGAGTAAATCTGAAATAAATTTTACTTCTTATTAAATATTTGAACTGTTTTAGACAAAGGCAAGATTTATTAACAAAAAAGGGCTATTTTGTATAGTGAGTCAACTTGGGGTTATATTCTTTTCTTGAAGACAAATGGTATGATATACTCGAAAAAGTAGATAAGTTTGTTCCAATTCTAAAAGTTACTGACAAAATTGATGAATATATTCCTAGTTTTGCTCTTTTCCTAGTAATAATAATATTATTATTAATAGTAGCACTTTGGTCTGAGCTTTTTATACAAAACTCTGCTTTTGATGTGGAATTAACTATTCAAACAAAACAAGGGCAGCCAATTGGTGGGGCAGTAGTTACTTTTTCTCAGGTTTGTGACAGTGGGGAAGAAAAGAGTTTGACTTTACAGACAAATGAAGCTGGAAAAGCATTCTTTTTTGCTTGTAGCGAGTCAGCAAATGTTTCAGTACAAAAAGAAAAGTACTTTCCATTAAGTCAAGAGTTAATCTTTACTGAAACAAAAGTTACGCTTTCATTATCTCCTCTAATAACAAGTGCTCAAAAAAACTTTTTTGCAAAAGTTGTAGATAATAAAGGAAAATTAATTAGTGGTGCCGGTCTTGAACTAATTTGTATTGCTGAAGGAAAACCAAATAAAACAATAATTCAATCAAGTTCCACTGGATTTAATTTTGATTTACCTGCTGGGTGCACATCAATCCAACTCAGAGGATTTGCTCAAGGGTATGAAGAAAAAACTGTTACACTTTCTTCAAAAGATGAATCAAAAACAATAACGTTAAAAGAAAAAGTTTCTAAAGGAACAGCAATTTTTTATGCTTCTTGTCCTGCAGGAATATTGCCTAATGCACAAATAACACTTACTGATGAACTAGATAGGGATCAAACAGTACTTTTGAATGCTCAAGCACAAGCAAGTGTAGACCTAGAAGAAGGGACTTATACTTACAGTGCATTTGCTAACGGGGTAGTAGTTAATGGGTCTTTTTCGATAAAAGCAGGTGAAGTAAAAGATGTACAAATATTTTTTGACAGCATAACTTCTCTGAATGGGAATGATAGTAATGTTGCAAATAATGTATTCATAAAAGTTGTAAATAATTCTTCTCCAATAGTTGCTGCCGAAGTAAAATTATTTATTTCAAAAGGAACAGATATGAATCTTATTGTAACTCAACAAACAGATATTTTTGGGGTATATGGTCCAACACCAGTGAATGATATTAATGCAACATATTATGCTTCAATAAAAGCTAAAGGATTTCAAACAAAAGTTGTTTTACTTAACAAACTAAGACGAAGCGCTAGTCCTCAAATAGTAGAACTCTTACAAGGCGGAGCAAAACTAAAAATAAATATAATTGACGATTTAAATAAACCCGTAGTTGGTGCATCAACAAAATTGTTTAATAGTTCATTCAAAGGTTATTTTGACAAAGAAGTTAGTACAGACAAAAACGGGGTTGTGATTTACTCAGGTCTTCCGGCAGGAACTTACTCAGTTAGAGCAAATACTTCTGCAACTGAAGGTTTCTTGGATAATATTCAAATAACCACACTTGACAAAGAAGTTACTCTTGTTTTAATTACAAGCCAAGGATATATCACATTTGGTTTCATGAACGATGCTAATGCAATTGTTCCCCAGGCCCAACTACAAAAAAGATTTTCAGTATTTGAAAAAGCAGCAGATATACGAACATCAACGTTCAAAACACTTAGTTACTTTGTTGGAGCTGATTTAAGAATAATTTCAGATTATAACAAATATTTCCCTTATGAAGGATTTGTTTATGACGTAAAGAAAACCTCTCAGAAAAAAACTATTTTTCAAATAGCTCCGGAAGAACTTTCAAACAATAATTTAGTTCAAATGAAGCTAAGAAGAATTTATGATTCAAACCCAATTACTGGGGATGAAAGAGAATCCAATAGAATACTAGCCGGGAAAACATATTATGCATTATTTGATTTTATTATTAATACTTCCGGAACTGCAAATGCGTATGTTAATTTTTATTCAGGTAAAAAAGACACTAATGATACAAACGGAATGTACTTGAACGATGCATACTCAATAGATAGTTCAACAAGATTACTTTCTTCAAGATATATTGCAAGTGCAATAGAAGAAGCATACAATCCAATAGTGGATTCAAATGCTAAACAAATAAATGTATTACTTGGAAACCAAACAGGTCCAAGACAAATACCGGTTTTAGTAGAAATAGTTGTTTCACCTAACGCAAGCGATACACTTACACTTAATTTTGAAGGGTTTTTTGGAACAAATCAAAGTTTAACTTACTCAAAAGAATTTAAGTTAGGCGAACAATTTTGCTTAGGTGCAAATTGTCCACCGTTTTTATTTTCAAATTATATAAAAAGAAATGATGGTGCATACAGCCCAGTTGATGATGGAGTAAACATACTTCAAATTGGAGATAATTATACAATTAAATCAATTGCAAAGAACACAACTGACAAAGATTATGGCGAAAAATCATTAGTACTTTCACTTGATTCGGGGGCGCTTGTAAACGTTGCTTTTAATCCTGACAACAATTTTTTGTCAAGACAAATAAGTTTAGCCCCTCTTTCTGATGCTAATTACAAAGAGTATCTAGTTATAACAAAAACTCCTTCGGCAGGAAATAGAAGTATTTACGAAGCAGTACTTGATACACCCAGAGCAATAAATAATATTGAAAGTCAATACGCTATGCGAATGAAAGTAAAAAACAAAGAACAACTACAAATTGTTGTGGTTGCTGAAAGCGAAGCAAATGTGCTTTACGAAGGAGCTAATTATGGATTTGTAGTTGTAAAAACAAGATACTCAAATAATTCGAATGCAAAAACAATTTGGAAAGCATATGTGATAAGCGCTACTGGGGAACAAATTCCATTACAACAAGGGGCAACAGATTCAAATGGGATGAGTGTTACAACACTTAACTTAACAAGCATTGCAAGAGACACAAATATTCTTTTTATTGCTGATGATGATAATGGTTCACTACAAGCAAGACAATCAATAATTGTAACCCCTGGAATTGCTGATGAAATAAAAAGAATTCCAAGTTGTATAAAAGTAACTCTAAACAATAAACCCTATGATTCAGCAACAAATGCTTACACTACAATTGATGTTACTGAAAAAGCAATAGTAAAAGTAACTTCTGAATGTGCAGAAACCGCAAGAGTAAATATTGAAACGGATTTATCTTCAATGCCAATGATGCAATTTGAACTTGCTGCGGGCGCAGAACAAGCACTAACATTAGACCCAGCAACAACAGTAATTGTAAAAAATGGAATGCTTGGAGCGTACCCTGTGGGAGTTTCTTCAATAGTTGGAACAAACAAATTTGTTGAACACTTTGATGTAATAGTAAAAGACAAAACTTCTTGCTTTGATTTAAACGAAGCGATTTACGATTTGAAAAGTGTAGAACAAGTTGCTGGAGTAATTAACAATAAGTGCTTTAATGGAAGACTAGATAACTTTTATCCAAAACTTAATGCAGCAACAGAAAGTGTAAGAGTAACATTCAAGAAACCCGGTAACTTAGAAAATATTGATTTTAATGCAACTGTAATTGGTTCGGCAATAGAATCACAAGTCCAATGTGGGGCAAGTTCAAATGTATTAAATGTTTTAGCTAGTGGGAATGCTGGGCCACGCGGGGCAGTACTTCCCGGATCAGTTGCAAAAGAACTTAATTTTGGAGACGAGTTTACAAGCTATTGTGAACAAGCATATTATGATGGGAATTATATCGAAAAACCAGAACCTGATTTGAACATAACTAACCCAACTATTCCAATGTACAGAATGCCAGTTGTTTCAGATTATACTGCTTCAAGAGTATCAACACAAGCTAATAAAAAACAAAAAAGAATTGATTTTGCAACTGTTTCACTTGGAAGTCAAGTTGATTCAAACTTGTTTCCTGTTGGAACATATGCTGGATTAAATGGAACAATGAACCCTGGGTTGATTGATGTTTATGGTCCAATTACTTCGTTAGGTGCACCTTATCCCGCAGGAGGATATTTAATTAATTATTATTGGGATGCTGCAAGTGCACAGAGTTTAAAATTCGATCCTGCTTATCCAGAAAATTCAATGAAAAAATATGTTCCAACTAATAATACTGTTTACAATGGATTTGATTTAACTACTCCTCAAAGATGGTATGCTGGTGCTCCTTTTTGGAATGGAAAAGATGAATCAATACAAACAAAGTATGTGGTTCTTGCAAGTGGCGGGCCACACAATCCTCAAAACACTAGGGGGGCATCAATTAGTGAAGCAAAGAATTTCATACAACAATATGTTCAAGGGTACCAGAAAAAACAAAAATGTGGAAAATTTTGGTGTCTGGTTAAAATTATCATCAAACCTGTGTGGATGTGGGATTTTAGTGCAAGTTACGATGACCAAACGTCCCAACTTGAAACTCAATTTGAAACACTTGACCGATATGTTCCTTTTACAGAGAGAAGAATTGTTTGGACAAAAGAAGTTCATTTGAAAACAACTGAAGGGGTTGTGCAAGATCTTGGAAGATACTCTACAACAGTAACTCCTGCATGGACAAACATTACCACTTGGGATAATAAGAGTAAAGGGCTAAAAGTTGGTGACACGAGTGTTGGCGCAAATAGTGCATTCCAAGTAATTGGATTACATAATAACGGACTCGTTGCTCCTGAAACAATTCCTGGTGCAATAAGAGGGTGTGTTCTGGGAGATACAGTTTGTGAAGCAAATTTAGCTGCAGCACAAGATGGAAATATTAATTGGATAATTCGCCCAGCAGAAGATCCTTTAGTTGAATATGATAGTACTGGAAGAGTAATGTATTATGTTCCACAAAATACAATTCCTGGATACGCTGAAGGAACTCCATATGTAAGAACATTTTTGAAGAATCAACACATGTACGCAGAATATATTGGATTGCCAGAAATAGCTGGGAGCAATATTGATTTTAATATTAAGAAAATTAATTTGCTTGGACAAGAGTATGCAGTAATTACTGTTCAAGACTGGGTAAAAGATGCTAGCGGAAATTTAATTAAACAAGCAAAAGCATTCCAAATAAAATTAAATGGAAACTCAACAAATTGCTTTGCAACTGACGGAACCCCAGGAACAACTGGAAAAGAGTTTGCTCCAAAACTATTCTTTAATTGGGATTGGAATGGAATAGGATATAACCAGTGTGACACAACTAATGATGCTTCAACGTATTGTGACGGAACTCAGTTTACGATAAGTTTGTTCCAGAGAATAAACAAAATAAATGATTTGTTCTTGGCTAACAAAAGACAAGAAGTTCCAAAATATGCAAGCTTCTATGCATATATGGTGAAAGATAATTATTCACAAGCATTCCTTGATGACTTTGATGAATACTACTCATCAGTTCCATTTACTGGTGCATCATTTTTCAATTCAACAGGAACTTCAATGAGATTTGACAAATTTATTGAAAACAAGACTCTTGCAGGGAATAATAGAATACAATTCTTTTTCAGAGATGAAAACGGAAATACACAAAGTACAGGACAACTTCCAAAACCAGGAATATATAGAGTTGAATTAGGATTTGCACTTGACAATGAAAATGCACAAGCGCTTCTAACTCCTGAAGGACCAAATGCAGTAATTAGTGTTACATTCAAATTTGAGCAAGCACCTAAAAACAATAATCCGTTTTATGAAACCCCATTTGATGGAATGGTTGGAAAGAAAGGAAGTACTTTTGCAAGAGCTAATTATGGTGTGAGTCTTATTGTGCCAGAAAGACAATATGTGCCACTTACTTCAACAATAAAACTAACCGAGACTTATACTAATGCATTCAAAACAATTTGGTATAATTTAATTGAAAATCCTTTAGAATTAAATAATGGGTTTGTAATTAATTATTCAAAAGCAGATAATACGCTAAGATTTTATCCATCAAAACCAATTCCAGTTCTTGCAACAATACAAAACACGCAAGGTGGGAGAACAAAGTTAGCCTACATGATTGAAGGACTACCAATCGGAACTACTGTTCCAAAAGAATGGATGCTAAATGATTCAACTATAGGGGCAGATGGTTGTACAGACTTTGATAACAAAGTATTGTATGTTTACTCCGATATTAATTTAGGCGGATCAATAAGAGAAATTAATTGGACTGGAACAAAATCTGGCGCAATGAAACTTTCAACAGTATTCTTTATGCCGCTAAATTATTCTCCAAGCTTGAACTTTTTCAATAAGGGGGACATACTTGAAAGTTCATTTAAAACATATCCTGAAATTACTTCTGCTGGCGGAATACAGTTGACAAATAACCTTGCTGGTTATGCTCCATCAACTATTTTAGAAGTATTTAATTCAATTGCTAATGAACAAATGTGTATTTCACAAAATTCTGTTGATGAATTAAAAATATGGTGGAACAAAGAGTACCTTAATAGTTTAGTTGAAAAAATAAATGATGGTTCATTTGGACGCTGTGCTGAGAAATAAATTAGGAATTAATTAATTTAGAGATTAATTATTTTTCTTATTTAATCTTGTTCACTTTCATTAAAACCAATTTGTCTATCGACATCTTCAGCAGTTTTCTTTAATTGAGCAAAAACTCTTTCAACGTCTTCTTCTATTTCTTCAATAGTTCTCTTCATGCTCTTACTTCTTGAAGAATAAAATCTGCCATTTTTTTCAAGTAAACCCGAACGAAGTAAATTATTTAAGTGGTTAATCACAGCGCCTCTACTCATCCCAATTCTTTCAGCAATTGCAGTGCTTGTTAGGGCTTCTCCGTTTTCAGTTGCAAGAACAACTTCCTTAAACACTGCTGCGGCATTTTTGTCTTTGTCAATTGGCTCAAAAAAACCAAGTGAAGAACAAATCCAAGCTAATTGGTGCTCAAAATCCTCATTAAATGGACGCTCAACTCTTCTAACTACAACCTTAAACCTTGAGCGTTTAGTTGGAACATGCTTAACTGAGCCCTTCATTATTGGGAGAGCGTATTCGGGGGGAAGGGGGATTCTTTTAAGCTTAGAAGAGAATGGTTTTTTTGATGATTTTAGCTTAATTTTTTTAGGACCAAATCGTTCATAGAGGTTAGAACTTACTTCTGGCCTATAAATATCGGGGTAATTGGACTTAACTAGCTTGTTTTTTGCCATAAAATTCAACCAAAACCTTCTATTTTGACTACTTTACTTAATCTACGGAAGGGTTTATAAACCATTTGATTAAAAACTTATGTTATTGTCTAGACAGTTTAGACGATTTGGTGGTTTAATGCCTGAAAATGAAACTTTGCACAAAGATAGTGAAAACAATACAAATCAAAAAGAGGGAATTTTTAAGAAAATTTCGGACAAATTATCACCAAACCAAAAAGAAAACACTAGTCAAAAAGAAACAAATGTAGAGCAAGAAAATGTAGTTCCAAAAACAGTTAGTCCTGAAGTAAAAGTAAAAGAACTAACAGAAACATTACAACGATTACAAGCAGAATTTGAGAATTTTCAAAAAAGAAACAATAAGCAAAATGATGAATTCAAAGTATATGCAAATGCAAAATTAATTGAAAATATTTTGCCAGTGCTTGATTCACTTGAAGTAGGAATGGAACACAACAAAGAATTAGTTCACATTTACGAACAGTTATTTGGGATTTTGAAAAAGAATGGTGTGACAAAAATAGTTGCAGAAAAAGGAAAAATGTTTGATCATGAAAATATGGAGTGTTTAATGCAAGAAAAAAACCATACTCTTTGCAATGGAGCAATTGCAAATGTAATAATGACTGGATATTTATTGAATGGAAAAATATTGAGATTGGCAAAAGTAAGTGTAAATGATTTAGAGATAAAACCAGTAAAAGAAATAGCAAAAGAAGAGGATAAAGAACAAGTAACAAAAGTTGATTATGAAATACAAAAAATGGAAGAATAAAAATAAAAGTTGAGAATTAAATTACAGAAATTATTTTTACATGTGGAGTGTAAAGCAAAAACGGAGCGTGAATGAATATGGGTAAAATAATTGGAATAGATTTAGGAACAAGTAATAGTGCAGCATCAGTACTTGAAGGAGGAAAACCAAAAATAATTCCTTCAGCAGAAGGAAACACAGTTTACGGAAAAGCTTTCCCAAGTTACGTAGCTTTCTCAAAAGATGGAAAACTACTTGTAGGAGAACCTGCAAGAAGACAAGCAGTAACAAACCCAGATAGAACAATTACAAGAGCAAAAAGAAAAATGGGGACAGATTACAAATATAAAATTGATAATAAAGAATATACTCCACAACAAATAAGTGCATTCATACTTCAAAAAATAAAAAGAGATGCAGAAGCCTTCTTAGGCGAAAAAGTAGAAAAAGCAGTAATCACTGTACCAGCATACTTTGATGATAACCAAAGACAAGCAACAAAAGATGCAGGACAAATTGCGGGACTAGAAGTAGTAAGAATAATTAACGAACCAACCGCAGCTTCACTTGCATATGGTTTAGACAAAAAAGGAAAAGACTCAAAAATAATGGTGTTTGATTTAGGTGGAGGAACACTAGATGTAACAATAATGGAACTCGGAGGCGGAGTGTTTGAAGTAAAATCCACATCAGGTGATACACAACTTGGTGGAACAGATATGGATGAAACACTTGTCCAATACATTGTTGGTGAATTCAAAAAAGAACAAGGAGTAGACGTAATGAAAGACTCTATGGCAGTACAAAGAGTAAGAGAAGCTGCTGAAAAAGCAAAAATTGAATTATCAACAGTACTTGAAACAGATATTAATTTACCATACTTAACAGCAACACCCGAAGGGCCAAAACACTTAGTAATGAAACTAAACCGAGCAAAGTTAGAAGAGTTAATTGCTCCATTAGTAAAAAGATGCGAAAAACCAGTAACACAAGCTTTGGCTGATGCAAAAATGACTGCAGCAGAACTTGAAAAAGTAATATTAGTTGGTGGACCAACAAGAATGCCAGTAATATTTGACTTTGTAAAAAAAGTTACTGGGCTAGAACCTGAAAGAGGAATAGATCCAATGGAATGTGTTGCAATGGGTGCAGCAGTACAAGGAGGAGTTTTAGCAGGAGAAGTAAAAGATGTACTACTCTTAGATGTAACTCCACTGAGTTTAGGAATAGAAACGTTGGGGGGAGTATTCACTAAATTAATTGAAAGAAATACTACTATACCAACAAAGAAATCCCAAGTGTTCTCAACCGCTTCTGATAATCAAACAGCAGTTGATATACATGTATTACAAGGAGAAAGACCTTTAGCAAAAGACAATAAATCTTTGGGAAGATTCCAATTAACTGGAATATTGCCAGCACCAAGAGGAATGCCTCAAATAGAAGTAGCATTTGATATTGATGCAAATGGAATAGTACACGTATCAGCAAAAGATAATGGGACAGGAAGAGAAACAAGCATCAAAATTGTTGCATCACAAAAACTAAGTGACGCTGACATAGAAAAAATGAGAAAAGATGCAGAAGCCCACGCAGATGAAGATAAAAAAGTAAAAGAAGAAATAGAAATATTCAACACTGCAGATGCAACTGTATACAGCACAGAAAAAATGCTTGTAGAATTAAAAGACAAACTCACAGAAGATCAAAAGAAAAAAATAACAACTCCATTAGAGGAATTAAAGCAAGAACTTGCAAAAGACAATAAGAGTTCAAGCGCAATTACTTCAAAAATGGAAGAGTTAAATAAAGAACTACAATCAATTGGTTCAGAAGTATATGGAAAAATGAATCAAGCACAAGGTTCTGCACAAGAAGCAAACAATAATAATGGGGAAGAACCTAAAGATGATAAAGTAGTTGATGCAGAATTTGAAGATAAAGGAAAGAAAAAATAAAATTTTTGGTAAAAAATGGGTTGGTGAGTAAAACGGTGGAAGAAAATTTTTCAGAAGAAACAACTATTTCGGAAAAGTTACAAAATCCATCCACTCACCAAAAAATTCCATTAAAACCAAAGCAAACAAAAAAACTTCCGACCAAACAAACCGAAGTTTGGTTTGCAAGTTAGAATTATAAAAAGAAACTAATAAATTTTGCTTAGCAAAAAATAAGTGGGATTCTACATGGACTACTACGGAGTGCTTGGAGTAAAAAAAGGAGCAACTCCTGAAGAAATAAAAAAAGCATACAAGGAACTCGCAAAAAAGTTTCATCCTGACGTATCAAAAGAAGCAGATGCGGAAAAAAAATTTAAAGAAATAAACGAAGCTTATTCTATATTATCTGATCCTGAAAAGAAAACAAACTATGATAATTATGGTGACTCATACAAAGGATTTTCGGGTTACAAGCAACAAGGATTTGGACAAGGAACTGATTTTGATTTTGAAGATTTATTTAATCAGTTTGGGTTTAGCGGTTTTAGTGGATTCTCTGACTTAAATGATATGTTTGGCGGAGGACGAGGGCGTGGGCAAAAAAAAGATTTAGGTTCAAACATAAAAATAGAATTAGTTCTTTCATTTAACGAAGCAGCATTTGGTGAAACAAAAGAAATTAATTATGACCGAATAGAAAGATGCACAAAGTGCCAAGGCAGTGGGGCAGAAGGCGAAATGAAGACTTGCCCAACGTGTCATGGGAAGGGATACGAAGTAAGACAACAAAGAACTCCTTTTGGAGTATTCCAATCCCAAGGGGTGTGTCACACATGCGCGGGACATGGACAAATAGCTGAAAAAGAATGTACCGAGTGTGATGGAAAAGGATTTATTACAAAAAGAACAAAACTAAGTGTAAAAATACCTGCAGGGATAAATACTGGAAATCATTTACGTGTACAAGAAAAAGGACACGAAGGAAAACACGGAGCAGGAGATTTGTTCTTAGTAATTCTAGTAGAGCCCCACGAAATATTCAAACGTGACGACGATGATATTTACGCAGAAATACCAATATCTTTTACTGAAGCTGCGCTGGGTGCAACTGTAGAAGTTCCAACACTTGACGGCAAAGCAGATTTAAAGATTCCAAGCGGAACACAAACAGGGACAATATTCAAAATGAAAGGAAAAGGAATTCAAAGACTGAATAAAGAAGGCCACGGAGACGAATACGTAAAAGTAATAGTTGAAACTCCTAAAAGCCTGTCAAAAAAACAAAAAGAACTACTAGATGAACTTGAAAAAGAAACCCAAACTGCAAAAAAAAGAAAAGGAATATTTGAGAAAATACTGGGGAAATTTTGAATCTTTTTTTAACTAATTTTATTCCTACTTTGAAAGTCAAATCACCAAAGAAAAGGATTTAATAATACAAAAACACTAATATTCTTGCGATAAACATGAAAGCAAAAATAGCTTTAATCTCAATATTACTCTTATTTCTGTTCATGACTTTGGGGTGCACTATTCAAAGTGATCCACAAACTTTAGTGAGCTTTGTAAAACTTCAAAGTAAGTATGGTGTGAAAGAAGCTTTTTCTAGCAATTTATTCACAATGAATGATTACATAAGCGAACTCTCGGCTCTTAAAACACAATCTTCTATTGGCTTAGCTAAGACAATTACTGCGGAAATATATTCAGCACAAGCATTTTATTATTTGAATAAAACGCTTAGTGAATCAAGTCAAATAAATTATACTTCTATTAAATGTTCTTCAAAAGAAGTTATGAGCATTTTGTCTTCAGTAACTCTTGCCAAGGACAATGCAGAAAATGCAATTACTGCTTTAGGCGGATTGTCTGATTCTGAAAAGAAAAATCTTCGAGTAAACCAACTTGATGATGTTAAAAATTATGCTGAACAAATAAACCAAATATATTCTTTCTTTAGTGACAAATGCGGATTAGTTTAAAACTCAAATTTCTTTTTTGTATCTTTAACAAAGAAATTAAAGCAAATGCTTTCAATTAATTCTTATGGTTAACCAAATTAAATTTACTAAAAAAGGGGCAGAAGCAGAACTTACAGTACAAATAATAGATGGTGAAAGAGTTCTGTTGAAAAAAAGAATTCCAAAAGGGTATCGTAACAAAACACTAGATGCACAAATAAGAAAGAAAAGAACACGCGGAGAAACAAAACTACTAAGAGAAGTTTCGGTTGTAGTTAATGTTCCAAAAATAATTAGGGTTGATGAAAACCTGACAGAAATTGTAATGGAATACATTGCCGGGGTAGAGTTAAAAGAGGTTTTGGAAAAAAATCCACTACTTTGTATTGAAGTAGGGGAAAAAATAAGAAAAATCCATGATCGGGGAATAATTCATGGAGATTTAACCACCTCAAACATCCTTTTTGTTGAAAAAACTAAAAACAAAGATTTGCTTGAAAGAATAACAAAAAAAGGGCCGCTATTCTTCATTGACTTTGGATTAGGATTCTTTTCAGACAATATTGAAGATAAGGCAACAGATTTAGTTGTTTTTAAGAAAACCTTTAATGCAACACACTCGGGATTAAGCGGGGGATGGGAAAAGGTGATGAAAGGGTATAATCCAGATAGTTCATTTATAGAAAGGATGAGAACGATTGAGAAACGGGCAAGGTATCACTAATCTAATTTTTAGAGTTTTAAGGAACCTTTATAAACATTCTTTTTTGTAAATAATTTAACAAGATTGATTTTATTGTTCTTTTCAATGCCGGATTGTTTGATGGATTGAAAGGTTAAATTGAATAAAGGTTGAATTTTATGGCTAAGAAAAAAACTGATAAAAAAGCAACAAGTACATCAATGTCACGAGAAGAATTAGAAGAACAAGTTGTTTCACTTACTAACGCAGGACACAGTCCAAGCAAAATTGGTTTAATTTTAAGAGACGAACACTCAATAAAAGATTTTACTACGGAAACAGGAAAATCAATTCAGCAAGTGTTAAGAGAAAACAATCTATTGGGAGAAATGCCTGAAGATTTATTGAATCTAATTAGAAGAAGTGTAATTCTATTTAATCACATGAATAAGAACAAGAAAGACTACTCTGCTAAAAGAGGATACGAGCTTACAGTTTCAAAGATAAGAAGACTTACTAAATATTACGCAAAGAAAAGTAAAATACCTGCTGGGTGGCGTTATACTCCTGAAGAAGCAGCATTATTAGTAAAATAATGTGAGGATTATGAAGATCAAAGCAAAGCTAGAAGAAAACAAAAAAATTGTTTTTGAGGGCGAAGGAATTGAATGTTTAAAAAAAATTGATGAAATGTTAAAACAAAACGGTGAATGAATATGGCAGCAGAACAACAAGTACAATCAAAAGCACAAAAAGCTAGTGCAGCAAGAAAAACTGTTGATAAATGGAAAAAGAAAAAATGGTTTGCTGTTTTGTCATCAAAAATATTTGATAAAAGACCTCTTGGTGAAACTCCTGGTGAAAAACCAAAGAACATAATGGGGAGAATATTCAAAGTTACTCTTGATACTGTCACAGGGCAAAGAGCAAAAAGAGATTATATGGTTTCTTTTAAAATAAATGATATACAAGGACAAACAGCTTCAACAGTTGTAAGCGAATTTGTTGTAAACAAAGGAACTTTGGGAAGAACAATTAGAAGAAGAAACTCAAAAGTTGCAGTTGTAGCAAGAATTCCTGTTGTTGGCGGAGAAGCAATGACAACAGTAATAGTTGTTACTGACAGAAAAGCAACAAATGCACAAAAAACTGGCCTTAGAGAAATAATTAGAGAACACATGAATTCTTTAAATGGAAAAGACTTTGAACTTGTTGTACAAGATTTATTACTGGGAAACTTTTCAAATGAATTATTCAAAAAAGCATTGAAAGTTTGTCAAGTAAAAAAAGTAATTGTTTCAAAATCAACATTCTTTGAAAGTAGGTAAAAGGAATTGATTTAATGGCTCTCAATGATCCATTCGAACTAATTATTATCTTGTTATTTTTAGCACTTTTCTCTATTTTTTCTTACAAAAAGAAGCTACTTGACTTTGAAGGAGTACTAATTGGAAATGCTGTTGGTTTAGCTGCAATAACTTATGGCCCAAACCCAATAATTGATTTTGGGATAGTTGTTGTGTTTTTTGTAATAGGGGAAATTGCTAGTAATTATCCAAGAAAGAAACACGAGCAAAGAAATATTTGGAATGTTATTGGGAATTCACTTCCGGCACTAATAGTTTTAATGGGAATAATTTTTTTCCCAGAGAGTGCAGTTTTAATTGAACTAGGTTTTTTTGGAGCAATATCTGCAGCACTAGCAGATACACTTTCTTCAGAAGTGGGATATTATTCCAAAAGTACTCCTATAAT
>Ga0172379_10000928_pt1 | contig 64929 bp, 80 predicted proteins | sample GrowelOW334metaG_FD_119756 | JGI IMG/M metagenome (GOLD analysis project Ga0172379, IMG submission 119756) | Groundwater microbial communities from an aquifer near a municipal landfill in Southern Ontario, Canada - Groundwater well OW334 metaG | ecosystem: Environmental > Aquatic > Deep... | reverse complement strand
GATTTTCGGTGGTCGCACCAATTAAGGTAATAATTCCCCGCTCGACTAACGGCAAAAAACCGTCTTGTTGCGCTTTGTTAAAACGATGGATTTCATCCAAAAATAAAATGGTGTGCTGGCCGTTAAATTTTAATTTTTCTTGCGCTTCTTTGGCGGCGGCCCGAACATCAACAACGCTGGATTGCGCAGCCGAAAATTCTATAAAATCAGATTTAGTTTGCTGAGCAATTAACCGTGCCAAAGAAGTTTTACCCGAACCAGGAGGACCCCAAAAAATCATAGAAGGAATTTGATCGGATTCAATTACTTGACGCAAAATCTTACCCTGGCCCACTAATTGTTCCTGACCAAAATATTGCTCAAAATTAAGCGGCCGCAACCGATTAGCCAACGGCCCATTCTGTTTTAATTCTTGCTCTAATTTTTGACTAAATAAATCTGGCATATTTGCTTTTATCTTACACCTTAAAAAGCTTTTTGTTTAATTATAAAAAACTAAACAATTTGTTAATTAATCTTAAAATGATAGATTTTAAAAACCGATTGATTGTTATAATTTTTTATTTCTACCGGCAAAATACCATCTTTAGTCATTTCTTGTTCAAAACCATTAATCAAAGAATTATATGACTCGTTATCACGGCTAATAATTCCCGGGCCAGTAGCAGAAACTAACCAAAAATCCTTAACTCCCGCTCGCCCTAAATATGTCAAACCGTTAGTCTGGCCGATCGGCAAGCTATTTTCTAAATCAGTAAGAAAAACAATTGGCAGGTTATAATAAAAAATATAACGATCGATATACCACATTCGCGAAAACCAATCAACTCGTTCATCAAACAACACGACCGATCCACCGGTTAAATTTAACTGAGTTGTCTCTGGGCTTAAGCTACTAATACGTCTAAATGAAGGCAAGGTAGAAAAAATATTCTGCCGAATGTACTTATGTAGTGCCTCAAAACCATTATCATAAAACCGACTAGCTGAATAATCAACATTAGGACGGCCAACCGGACTCCTAAAAACATTGGTATTAAAATTGTAAAACAACTCAAACAAAAATAATATGACTAATAACACAATAAACGCCCTAGCATAAAAAATAGTAAAGATTTTTTTATACCAGGTCTTAGTAGCTAGGGCGGCATTAATACAAAAAAACGGCAAAACTATGGATAAAAATCTTGGTGCAGTCGGGGTAACTAAATACATTAAAATTATCGTAATCATGGCTAAAGTAGAAAACTTAATCAACCAGGAATCTTTTTTAGTAACCAGTTGCCACAACCCAAAAGCCAAAGCCAAAAAATAGCCAACAAACCATGGCCAAGAATTGTTTCTATAAAGTACCAAAACCAGCTCTTTAATATTGCTGAGAGCATTAAAATTAATATGCCGATATGACAAAGTTTGATAATCGCTTGGGTTCATGCCAATCATTGAAGAAAAAGCCGCATCAAAATGCCCGCGATACCTAAAAACCATTATATTATAAAAAATTACTGGTGAAACTATTGTTAACAACAACAACAAAGATAACCAAAATTCTTTTTTCTTAAAAATATTACGGCGCCAAATTAAAAAAAATAAAATTACCGCCGGCAAAAGAAAAACCGCTGTATATTTACTTATTAGTGCTAAGCCACAACTAGTAAATAATAAATACAGATATCTGCCCTGCTGTTCTTTTGTATATTTAACTAAAAAATAAACCGCACCAGCAATAAACAAAATCTCCACTCCCTCTAAATAACCAGTACGAGTAATCCAAGTAGCGTAAGAACTAACCGTAAAAATTGCGGCAGCTAAAAGCCCCGTGGCCTCGGAGTCTGCCAACTTTAATAAAAAATAAAGAACAAATAGAGTAAAAATTCCAGCTAAAGCAAACGGTAACAATGCTATTAGGCTGGTCGCACCAAATAATCTAAAAAAAACAAACTGAATAAAATAAACTAGCGGCGGATGATCGTGAAAAGATAGATTTGCCCACCAAGGAATATGTCCAAACCAAACTAATGGCGAGGTTTGTTCCTTGCCCGCCAAAAAATCGAACCAACCAACCGCCCGTACCGAATTTACTGCCGCGTCATTTTGTAAACCAACCTGAGCTAAACCCCACAACCTTAAAAATATAGCTAGCAAAACCAGTGCTAATAAAATTTTATTACTTTTTTGACTAAATAAATTTAGCATATTTGCTTCTATCTTACACCTAAAAATACAAATTTTCAAACCAAAAAACGGCTTACTTGGCCGTTACTTATTTACCAAATCTTCTTTGGCGATTTTGATATTCGGTGATTACTTGATTTAAATCCGACTCATTAAAATCTGGCCAGTGTTTATTCACAAAAAATAATTCCGCATAAACTGCCTGCCAGGTTAAAAATCCAGAAGTCCGCTGTTCCCCGGAGGTGCGAATAATTACTTCGGGGTCTGGCATACTGATAGTATCTAAATTCTCGGCTAATAATTGCTCGGTAATTTCGGTGGCCGCTTTTTTTTGTGCCACTATTTTTTTTACCGCTCGTAAAATTTCATCGCGACCACCATAATTTAGACACAACCCCAAAGTAGCGCCAAGATTATTTTTAGTAGCCTCTTCTGCCTGGCTAATGGCCAATTGAATATCTGCTGCCAATTTCTGCCGGTCGCCAAAAACTCTCAACCGAATATTATTTTTAGCAAAAACCACTAAATCGTTAACCAAAGCTTCTTTTAATAAATTCATTAAATAGGAAACCTCTTCCGTGCTACGTTGCCAATTCTCGGTTGAAAAAGCATAAACCGTTAAGTATTTAATACCGCGCGCTAAACAAGCCTGGGCAATCTTTTTTAAGGTTTCATAGCCAACTCGATGACCCTCTAAAGACGGCAAACCGTGCTCTTTGGCCCAGCGCCGATTGCCATCCATGATAATGGCAAGATGATTGATGGTATTTTCTGACATAAAGTTTATAAATTATAGCCTTTTTAATAAAAAATTTCAATTGTTAATAAAAGGCTTAATTTTAAAGGAGCAAACTTAAATCTCTTGACAAAATATTAAATATGTGCTATACTAGAAAACGAGTAAAATACACCTAAAGGAGATGAAACAATGACTTTGAAAGTCCGCCGAGGCCTGGCCAGAACAACGGCTGTGGCAATGCTTACTGGTGGCCTCATCCTAACTGGATCGTTAGCCACTGCAATTTTCGGCCTAATATTAATGGCCGGAGGTTATAGCCTCAATAATATGTTGGCCGAGGCTAAACAAAAAAGAGAAAGTTACAAAATAATCTATAAATAACTTTCTCTCCTGCCCTGAAACTTGGGGCTTGCATGATATGTAAGCCCTTTTCTTTTTGTCTGATTTTTGCTAGAATTCAAACGATTAACGGGGTATAGCGCAGTTGGTAGCGCGCGTCGTTCGGGACGACGAGGCCGTGAGTTCGAGTCTCACTACCCCGACTATGACAAAAAAATTATTTATTTCAAGCCTAATCCTAACTTTTTTGTTGCCACTGTCCAGCTTGGCTAATAGTCAACCAATTTTTAAATTAATCAAACTTAAAAATAATCCGGCCGTTTACTATGTTGACCAAAATAACCTTAGACACCTAATACCCACCGCGGAAACTTATTACTCTTGGTTTGATCGCGATTGGTCTAAAGTTAAAACAGTCACATCCGAGGTGCTAACTCAAATACCTTTAGGCAAAAATTTAACACTTCGACCAGGAAAAAATTTGGTTAAATTTCCCTACCATCCCACCCTTTACGCCGTAGAAGCTGGTGGTGTTTTAAGCCCTTTTAATAATTTAACTGACGTAATTTACATTTATGGCCAAAACTGGTCCAACAGACTAATTACTTTACCAGACTTTGTTTATAATGATTATATTGTTGGTCAAACCTTAGCGGCTCAGGCCTTTCCTGATGATTTAGTTTATCAATACTATGATTCAGGCCAAAAAACTACTAAATATTTTTGGAAAACCAACGATAGCTTACAGCCCTTTGCCAATCCCCAGGCAATTATTGCTAACGGCTACCAATTAACTGATGCCGTTAGTGGCAATTGGTTATATAATAATCGCCAAAAAGAAATTACTGGCTATGAAGCAAAAATTGCCGAACCAGCTACTAACCACTCAACTAGTACTGCTGATTGTGAAAATAAAAAACTTAAAGCCGCGGTTATTTTAGTTTACCGTCAAACCCCAACCAACCAAGAATTAGCCAAGCTGGATAATTTAAAAAGAGATTTAGCTCGAGGCTATGCCTGGGCCACGGATAACTTAGCCTCTATTAATACTACCTATACTACCTTTACCTTACCAGCTAATGAGCTAACGGTTAGCCGAGAAGCCGGACAAGAGGTTTTAAACAATGAAGTGATTAATCTTTTTTATGATCAAAATCCCGACCAATTTGATTTTGTTTTTATTTATAATAATTTTATCGCTGGCGAAAAGAATGTTGCTAACTACCTACCAGTCAGAAATGATTTTTCTGGCACCGGCAAAAATTTACTTGATCGTTCCACGCTTTATGGTAGCCGTGGAAAATTAAAAGGAATTATTGTAATGGGCAACTTGATTAAATACAGCACTGAAGATTTAGATTCCCTACAAACTTCTACTAATTATGCAATTCACGAGATTTTACATCACTGGAGCGGCTCCGCTTTATTTGTAGACCAGCAAGGAAAATTAAACAACGCCTTGCTGGCTGACAACGACAATGCCCACTGGAATTTATATAATACTTTTATTTCTCCTTTGGGTGGTTGGGGCTGGCAAGATAATTTTGATGGAACTTTTACCAGTGGCCTTTATTTAAAACCAGATTTACAGCGTCAATTACCAAACCTGGATTTATATCTCATGGGTTTAATTAATGCACATAATTTTCCTAATCTAAGCTACTTAAAACCCGAAGCCAGTCAACAACTAGGAAATACTATTACCGCCAAAAAAGAATTGGTCACTATCCAACAAATAATCGCCGCTAACGGACCCTGGCAATGTTTGATTCGTTAAGCTTAAACCCAAGGAGGGGTTAAAATGAATTGCCAAAAAACTGAAAATTTAATCAAAAAATGGTTAGCCGGAAAAACTCTAACCACTGAAGAAAAAAAACAAATTAACTTACATTTAAAAAGTTGCCAAGCCGGCATTCACGCCGATTCACGACAAGCGATCACTGACGCCACCTTTGCCTAATTAATCAAATCTGGAGCCGAAAAATAATTTCGGCTCTTTTTTATTAGTTTGACTGACGTAAATAATAAGCCATTACCCCAAAAGCCACCGACACATTTAAAGATTCTTTCAGCCCTTGCTGGGGTAAATAAACTACCGTTGAACATTTAGCTAATAACTTTTTATTAACCCCTAAAACTTCATTGCCAACTACCAAAGCCAAAGGAAAATTAGGTTTAAATTTAAAATAAGGCAGACTTTTTTTAGTTTGTTCCAAAGCCACCAAGGTAATCTTTTTAGTTTTTATTTTTTTTAATAAAGTGGCATAATTTTTTACATATTCCCAAGGAATAATATTTTCGGCTCCCAAAGCTACTTTGGCAATGCCGGCCTGAGGTGGCTGGCCCGTAATACCAACTAAATAAATTTTTTTAACACCAATCGCATCGCTGGTCCGAAAAATTGAACCAACATTATAAAGGCTTCTTAAATTATCACAAATCACATAAATATCTTGAGCCATAAAAAAATCGGCTAAAAAATAGCGCCCCGACTAATGAGTCGGGGCGCCAAATAACGCTTATTTAATTTTGTAAGTTAAACTCATTTCTACGATTACTTCCAATTGACCACCACTCACCGGTGGCAGACTAATTGAGGCTTGATTAACCGCCATCCCGCCACCAATTCCCCCTTTACCATAAACATCAGCCTCGGAACCAGAAACATAATTTTCCCAAAAACCGACCGTTTTGCCTAAACGTACTCCCGCTGTTTGTGCTAATTTACCAGCCTTCGCTTTAGCATCAGCAATCGCTAATAAGCGCGCTTCATCTTTAACTGCTTCTAAATTATCCACCGTAAAACTAACCTCACCAATTTGATTAGCACCTTCGTTGGTTACCGCTTCAATGATTACTCCCACCTTAGTCAAATCTCTAACCTTAATGGTTAGTTGTTGATTAACCGTATAACCGGTTGGTCGGCTTCGGCCATCAAACACTTCATAAACCGGGCTCAAATTATAATTGGTAGTTTTGATATCCATTTCGGCAATACCCAATTCTTTTAACTTAGCCGAAATTTTATTCATTTTAACACTATTTTGCGCTAAAGCTTCTTTAGCGGTAGATACTTTAAAAGTATCTACTCCCAAATTAATCACTGCTAAATCTGGCTTAATTAACACCCGACCGCGACCATTAACCGAAACGGTCCATTGATTATTACTAACCAACCGATCACGCAATAAAGCCACAATTACAATGCTGGTGATGGCTAAAATTACTACCAAAACTATCAGTAACTTTGGCCAATGATTTTTTAAATCTTCCATCATAAATTTCAACTTAGTTTATTAAGACTTACTTAGTATATTTTAATAGATTTAAGCCCCGACGTAAAGCCCAAAAACTGGACCCCCGCAAAGCTAAACCAAAAACATTAGCACAGGCGGCTTTGGTTAATTCTGGGTCGGAAAAATCCACTTTTAACCACGGATTGGCTAAGGCTACCGGTAAATGCAAATTTTGCTGAAAATAATTAGTTATTTCTAACAACAAGGCTGAACCACCAGTTAAAATTATTTTACTAATTTTTTCTTGATAGCGTTGACCAAAATAATCTAAGGTTTTTTTAATTTCTTCTAGCATAATTTGTAATTCTTGTTGCAAAATAACCGCCACTTGTTGGCTACTCTCAAGTGACAAACCAATTGATTGTTTTAAGGCCCTGGCTTCTTTTTCATTAATCCCTAATTTTTGCGCAATCGCTAAAGTTAAATTTTGACCACCATAAGCTAAGTTGATTACCACTTTAACTCCATAACGATCAAAAATAGTTAAACTAGTTAAGCGATCACCCATATCTATTAACATTACCGCTTCTTGCGTTAAATATTTTTTCATCAACGCTCGTTCCCCGCTTAAAGCTTCAATTTCAAAAACTAAAGGATTTAAACCAGCCCGCTTAACCGCAATTTTTAGCGGATCAACTATTTCTTTTGGCGCCGAAACAAAAAGGACTTCTTGTTGGACTTTATTATTACGCAATACCAAAAAATCATAATAAATATTTTCTTGAGGTAAAGTTAAAAAATCCTGAGATTCATATTGTAAAATTTCAGCGATTTGCCGATGATTTAAATCAGCTGGCAAAGTAAATAAATGACTGAATATTTTAGTTGATGGTAAAGATAAGACACAATTTTTAGTAGTGGGGCCCAGCCTAGCTACGTTTTTGGCTTTAATAATTTGTGCGGTCAAGGCCTCGGTGTCCCGGACTATGCCGTCCTCAATCAAACCCAAAGGAATATTAAAATTGACCCAAGCCGCTACTTTAGCTTGATCTTTAATTAACGACAAATCTTTAAACGCCAATAACTTAATTGATGAATCAGATAAATCTAAACCACAAGCGTAATTATACCAAGGCATTAACATATAAAATTAATTAAACAATTAATCCCAACCAAAATATTTAATAAACCTTCGTTTAACCACCTCAGTTAAAACAAAATAACAGGCGATCATTAAGGCTAAATAGCCCCAGAAACTTAATGGTAAAGGCACAAAACCTAAGGTGGCCGCTAATGGAGAATAGGGCAAATAAGCCCCAATACTAACCACTGCCAAGGTTGACAAAATCAAAGGCCGACTGGCAAAGCTTTGCCAAAATGGTTTACGTGTACGAATAATATGGATGATTAAAGTTTGAGTAAACAATGATTCAACAAACCAACCAGTATGAAACAAAGCAGGATTAAACCAGGTATTAAAAACAAACAACATCATAAAAAAAGTTAAATAATCAAAGACCGAACTAGCTGGACCCAAACAAACAACAAATTTGGCTATTTTATTAATTTGCCATTGTCGAGGCTTTTTTAAATATTCTTCGTCAGCACTATCCGTGGGAATAGTAATTTGCGAAAAATCATACAGTAAATTATTAGCGATTACCTGAATGGGCAACATTGGCAAAAATGGTAAAAAAACACTACCACCAATTACACTGAACATATTACCAAAATTTGAGCTAGCCGCCATTTTAATATATTTAATTATGTTACTAAAAATTTTGCGGCCTTCACGCACTCCTTCTTTTAGCACTAATAAATTTTTTTCTAACAAAATAATATCGGACGACTCCTTAGCAATATCCACCGCGCTATCTACCGAAACTCCCACATCGGCCGCCCGTAAAGCCAAAGCATCGTTAATTCCATCCCCCATAAAGCCCACCACATGACCGTTTTTTTGCAAAGCCTTGATAACCATAGCTTTGTGGTGCGGTTCTAATTTATCAAAAATATTAGCCTCTTCTACCGCTTGTCTTAATTCTGTTTCCGTTAATTTTTCTATTTCCGAGCCTAATAAAATTCGACTGATTGGCAAATCGACTTCCTGACAAACTTTTCTCGTGACTAATTCGTTATCGCCAGTTAATACCTTCGCCTGAATACCGTATTCGGCTAACTGTTTAAGCGCTAAGGCCGCACTAGCTTTGGGTGGATCCAAAAAAGCCAAAAAACCCAACAAGGTTAAATTGTTTTCATCAGCTACAGTATAAACATTCTTTTCGGAAGGTAATTCTTTGTAAGCTAAAGCGACCAGCCGAAAACCCTGACTACTCAAGCTGTCAATTAATTCCAACTTTTGTTGCTGGTGCGATTTAGCCAAGGCAACAATTTTACCTTTAACCACCGCCTGCTGACAATTAGCTAATACCTCTTCTACCGCACCCTTACAAATTAATAAATGCTGACCTTGATTATTACCCACTACCACCGACATTCGTCGCCGAATAAAATCAAAAGGTACTTCGTCGATTTTAGAAAACTGCTTAATTAAATCCTGATGACTTTGCTGATCATGTTGTAAAACTGCAAAATCTAAAAGATTTTTTAACCCCGTCTGATAATAACTATTTAAATAAGCATAAGCTAAAATTTTTTCATTTTCTTTTCCCGTAATATCCAAATGTTTGATTAAAGAAACCTTGCCTTCAGTTAAAGTGCCAGTTTTATCCATACAAAAAACATCCATCGCACCAAAATTTTGAATGGCGTTTAACCTTTTGACAATTACCTTTTTTTTAGACATATCCAAGGCACCCTTGGACAAATTGACCGTTACTATCATCGGCAACAGTTCGGGCGTTAAACCTACTGCCACCGCCAAAGCAAACAAAAAAGCTTCCAACCAATTACCTTTACTAAAACCGTTGATGACAAAGACTAAAGGAACCAAAATAGCAATAAACCGGATCATTAACCAAGTAAAACGATTGATCCCCAAATCAAAATTAGTTAATTGGCGTTTAACCGACAAATCATCAGCCAAAGAACCAAATTGTGTGTTTTGACCAGTTGTCAAAACTAACGCCGTGGCCGTTCCGCTTTCTACGTTAGTTCCCATAAAACAAATATTAGCCAATTCATATTGGCTAACAACTTTATTGATCGCCGTTATTGCGTGTTTTTCGGCCGGTAATGACTCTCCTGTTAAAACCGCTTGATTAACAAACAAATCTCGAGAATCAATTAACCTAATGTCGGCTGGAATCATATCGCCGGCGGATAACTGAATAATATCTCCAGGCACCACTGATTCCAATAGCACTTCAGTTTTTTGACCATTTCTTAAGACTGTGGCCGTGGTATGAATTAGAGCTTTTAATTTAGCGGCCGCCTGATCAGCTTTAGTTTCTTGGAAATAACGCAAAATTACACTCATTAATAACATCACCAAAATTAAAATGGCCGCCTTGTAATCTTTAGTTAAATATGAAATCACCCCCAAGGCTAATAACAACGCGCTGAGTGGATCCTTAAGATTATTAAAAAATCTTTTAGCTAAACCTATTTTGATTCCTTGACTAACTACATTTAAACCATAAGTGCCTAAACGCCAAACGGCCTCCTGATTAGTTAGGCCAACTTCCTTTACTTTATAAGCTGCCAAAGAATCCGCCTGAGTCATTTGTGAAAACTTAAATAAATCTACGGGCAGAACTTTAGCTGATGATTGTTGTTCAACCATAAGATGCCAACAATTAATTACTAATTAAACTACTACTAGTTTAACATTTTTTGGCTAGTGACTCAAATTTAAACTTTAAGTAATTATTATCAACTCCATAAATTTATAGTATAATTACTACTAATGGAATTTATTACTAAACTACTAATTACTTTTGCTTCCCAGATACTTAGTTTATTTGGGGTCTTTTTTGTCTTGATTTTTAGCCTATCTTATTTGCAACAAAAAATTTTAACCAACTATCACCGTACCGTTGGTTGGTCAGGAGTATTATGGACTGGCTGGCTAGGCACTCCCGTGCACGAATTAGGCCATCTAATTTTTGCTTTAATTTTTGGCCATCAAATTAATCAGTTAAATTTATTTAGACCAAATAGACGGACTGGCGAATTAGGTCAATTAAGCCATTCTCATAACGACGACAATCTTTACCAAAAAATTGGCAATTTTTTTATTGCGGTTGGTCCAATTTTAAGTGGTACCACCGTTTTATGTCTACTACTTTACTGGCTAATACCTAATGGGCCACAAATTTTAGCCTTATTAAAATCAACTAGCTTTGATTGGCAAATTTTAGGACCAAGACTTATTGAACTAATTAAATTATTTGGCCAAACTATAAATTTTCAACAACCAAGTTTTTGGTTTTTTTTATATTTATCTTTTTGTGTCGCCTCACATTTGGCTCCCAGCCAACAAGACCGCCAAGGAATGTGGCGTGGCCTGGCTTTAATTTTATTTATTTTATTAATTATTAATATTTTTACTTTAGGTTTAAATTACGACTTTTCTCCGGCGATTGCCAGTTTAACTAAATATTTAGCTTTAGTTTTTTCTTTTCTACTATACTCTTTATTAATCTCCACTCTCCACTGGTTATTAACCATTATTATTTTAGGGCCGATTCGCCTATTTAAAAAATAAACTCCAGTTTAATGGAGTTTATTTTTTAAATTTTATTGCTTTTTCTTTTTAGCCCGCCGTGCGGCCATCTTTTTTTGTGCCATTTTTGCACTGTTTCCACCCATAAAATTATAAATTAAAAATTAAAATTACTTTTTACTAAATCCTATTCAGAGGTTTGACCGTCAAAATGCTCTTCACTAGCCAAAGCTTCTGCTTTTGTTTTACGAACCACCCCATCTTGATGTTCTGGTGGCGAATAAACCGTATACAACTTTAGAGGCTGATCCGCTGAGGTATTGACGATATTGTGATTGGTTCCCGCCGGAATTACAATCGCCGAACCATCGGCTAATTCATGTTCTACGCCATCTAAGATAGCTTTGCCGGCGCCTTGCTCAATTCTGATAAATTGATCTAAGGTGTGGACTTCGGCGCCAATATCTTCAAGGGGCGCCAAACTCATCAACACCAATTGGCTATTTTTAGCCGTATAAAGCACTTGGCGAAAATTATTATTTTCTAAAGTCGCCTGTTCTAGATTAATCACATAGCCTTTCATAAATTTTAATAATTTAATAATTAAATCTTACTTAGGTATTATAGCAAAAAATCGCCAACTTGGCGATTTTTTGCTAATTAATATCTACTATTAATTTAAAAACTAAAGAATAACTATCAAACCATCAATTTATTTGCTAACCGGTAAAGCAGGACGAATTTGAATTGACTGCGACGTAATACTACCGTCAGCATTAGCCGAACCATTAACAATTACCCCTGCCCCGACTTTTAAATCATCAATACTGCCTGTGGCGGCCTTGGTAATCTGGGTAGAGCTGGCATAAAGAATAATCTTAGAACCTCCATTGTTTAATTTAATTGTTATACTTTTATCGTCTTTAGCAATAATATCACCACTAGCGAAGCCACCGCCAGCTCCGTTACCTCTAGTGCTAGAGCGAGCCTGGGTTGAATTGTTTTGATTTGGCAAGCCGCCATTAAACTCCAAACCATTTGATTTAAACTTTTTGTCCTGGCCGTATTTCATTCCACCATAAAAAAATCCGGCCCCCAGAACAATTACCACCACTACCGCAATCGTAATTATTTTTTTGTTCATAGTTTTTTCTTAATAATTAATAAAATTACTTATTTAAAAAAATATTTTTTATGATTCTAAAAATTCCTGACCAATGTAAAAATAAATGTACTAAAATAAAAATTACAAAAATCACGCCGCTAATTACATGGATCTCCCTACCGCTTCTAAACGCAACCGAAACAACATTAATTATCAGCAGAATTACTAAACAAAAATCAACTATCTGATTTAATTTATTCTTATTCATAACGAAGTGCGTCAATTGGATTAAGCTTGGCTGCCCGCCGGGCTGGATAATAACCAAAGACAATACCGATAAAAGCCGAAACACCAAACGCTAACAAAACTGAAAACAATGATACCTTGGTCTGGGTAATATTAAAATAAGTCATACCATAAGACACTAACCAGCCACCAATTACTCCAATAAACCCACCCAGAAAAGTAAGCGTGATTGCTTCTACTAAAAACTGAATGCTGACATCCTTGCCTTTGGCGCCAATTGATTTACGTAAACCAATTTCTTTTGTTCTCTCCGTAACCGTAGTCAACATCATATTCATAATTCCAATACCACCAACCACCAAAGAGATGCCCGCTACTGCCGCCAATAAAGTAGCTAAAGTATTAACAACACTAGAAGCAGCTTCGGCAATATCTGCTTGATTAATAGTGCTAAAATCGGCTTTAGTTGAGTCAGTAATTTTATGCAACGATAATAACAAAGTAGTAATATCTTCTTGTACTAATGTTGTTGAATCGGCGTCAGCCGCAGAAACTGAAATACCAGTCAAATATTGATTACCCGATAAAAAACGTTGCGCAGTGCTTAACGGAACATAAACCTGATTGTCAGTACTGCCAAAACCGGTGCCACCCTTAGCTTTGGTTACACCAACTACTTTAACATCAATACTGGTTTTGTTACTCTTAATCCGGATAATTTGACCAATCACGGAGCTTGTGTCAGAGTCTTCGCCAAAAAGATCCTCTACCACTGTTGGACCCAAAACCGCTACCTTGGAAGTATCGCTATTATTTTGGGCCGTAATAAAAGAACCATCGTCCATTTCCAAACTTCTTACTTCAGCATAAGCTGCAGTCACTCCCACTACGCTAGTATTGGTGTTAGTACCCTTAGCGGTTAATTGATAACGTCCCGAAACTTCCGGCGAAACCGCCTTCACGTTAGCTACTTGAGCAATAATTGCTTCCGCATCAGAGAGTTTTAATGACTTAGCTGAACCCCGACCGCCGCTAACCATCATACCGACCCCGCGTTGCGTTCCCGGAGAAACGGTAATCATATTTGAACCGATAGACTGAATATTAGATTTAATTGAGCTGGTCGCGCCAGTGCCAATCGCCATCATTACAATCACTGCCCCAATACCAATAACAATACCAAGCACCGTTAAGCTGGAGCGAGCTTTGTTAGCTGAAAGCGCAAAATAGGTCTCTTCAAAAATATCAGTAATTGTCATATTTATTTAATTATTAGCTTACGAGAATTTTTACTATCACTAACAATTTCACCATCTCTAATAAAAATAATGCGATCCGCATGTTCTGCTACTTCGTGTTCATGGGTAATTAAAATAATAGTTCTGCCTTGTTCAGAATTTAATTTTTGAAAAGTAGCTAAAACAATTTCACCGGTTTTGGTGTCCAAATTTCCTGTTGGCTCATCCGCCAAAATTAGTGAAGGATTGTTAACCAAAGCGCGTGCAATCGCCACTCGTTGAATTTGCCCACCAGAAAGTTGATTAGATAGATGAGAAAAATGTTCCTTATCCAATCCTGCCGCCATTAAAGAAGCTTCAGCTCTTGTTACTCTCTCCTGCTTATCAACATTGGCATAAATTAATGGCAACATCACATTACGTAAAACCGTCGCCCGCGGCAATAGATTAAAACTTTGAAAAACAAAACCAATTTTATTTTTTCTAATATCAGCTAATTCATCTTCAGTTAAAGTTGAAACGTCTTTGTTGTCCAAAAAATAAGTACCGTTGGTTGGTTTGTCTAAAGCACCTAAAATATGCATTAACGTTGATTTGCCCGAACCCGATGGTCCCATAATCGCCACAAATTCGCCGTCAGCAATCTTAAATGTTGCCCCTTTAAGCGCCTCAAACTCGGTGGAACCAGTCTTGTAGACCTTGGTTACATTTTTTAATTCAATCATATTTTTATATAAACCCTACTCCGAGGTGTCTTAAAATCCCCCCGGTGGACCGCCACCACCAACATTCAACAAACTAGAATTAGTAGATTTAGAAGACGAAGAAGTTGTTTTTGAAGAACTAGAAGAAGTTGTTACGGTTTTAGTCACCACCTGATCACCTTCCGCTAAACCAGAGGTTATTTCGGTTTGAGTATCACCAGACAAACCAATTTCCACAGTTTTCTGAGTAGGCGCCACAGTCGAAGTTACCTGACTACTATTAGTTGCACTCGGGGTAGTACCTTGATTTAGAACCTCTACATAAGTAACATTGTTTTTTGTCTTAACGGCACCACTTGGCACCACCAAAACGTCTTGTTTGCTTTCCGTAATAATTGCCGTGCTAACTGTCATACCGGGCTTAACTCTCTCATCCTGAGTATCAAAACTTATTTTAACATCATAAGTAACAACTCCCGAACTAACCGTTCCCATAGAATCGACATCTATCACCTGGCCAGTAATGGTTAAATTTTCCACCGCATCAAAAGTTAAAGTGGCTTTTTGGCCAAGTTTGACTTTAGCAGCATCAACTTCGTTTAAAGAAATCTCGGCAATTTGTTGTTTAGTAATTAGAGTAACTACCGCTGTACCGCTAGAAGCAGTGTCCCCTTTTTTTACATTTACCGCCGCGATAGTACCATCAAATGGCGCGCGAATATAATAATATGATAAAGTCTGATTAGCTGAGGTTAAAGCGTCCTGGGCCTGTTGAATACTAATTTTTTTAGCCCGAACATCTAATTCATCGGGAGCAGCTTTAGTATCCGTCAATGACAACTCCTTCTCAACTACTGAACGCTTAGCACTAACAATTGAACTTTTATAATTTTCAATCGCTTGACTAGCCGAATAAAGATTGCCTACATGGGTATTAGTTTTACTAGTATAACTATCTAAACTAGTTTGATGTGTGCTCATTAAACCAGGTATTCGTTTATTATAATCCGTGGCGACGTCGCTAACAAAATCTAAAAAATTATTTACATCCTTAACTGCCTCAGAAACGCTCTTAACTGTTAAGTAGGTCTCATTGATTAAATTTTCAATTGCCGGCTGATCGGAAGTACGCGAAGTAGCCTTATAATCTGTAAAATTTTTATCATACAAAGCTTTAGCCTTAGTATACTGAGTGGTAGCGTCATTTAAATACTGAACAGTTCGAGAATCCAAGTCACCGACTAAATTATAATAATAATTAATATTGTCTTGACCCACTGTCAAATCTTGACCATACATTAAACTGTAAAGACCCTGCATTAATCCCGGTAAATCCAAAAAAGCATTAGTAACGGCATTAAAACCGTCATCATAAGATTTGACCAAGTTATACTCCGCCGTTTGTTCTGACTCTTGCGCTTGAGCTAAAGAATTTTCCGCTTGTAATAAAGTTAATTCGTCAGTAGGTTTCAATAATTTATCCAAATCAAGTTTGGCGGTTTCTAAGCTAGTCTGAGCATTTCTAACTGTTTTAGCCGCTTCTGAAGAATCCAATTGAATCAACAGAGTTCCCGCTTTAACCTCCTGACCTTTTTTCACGGCGACCAAAACTACGTCACTAGAAACCTTGGGTTTAATCTCTAACTGGTTAGAAGCAGACACCTGGCCCGAGCCAGAAATTGAAGTAACAATAGTGCCTTTTTCCGCTTTGGCTAACACATAACTAGTAACGGCCTGGCTCTGATTACTTTTATAATAATAAACACCGCCAACTAAAGCCACCACCACAATTAAAGTGATAATTTTGTGTTTTAATAAATAAGCGTAAAACTTTTTTAACTTCTCCATAAAAATCTTTTAGTATTTATTTATTTTTTGACCTCAGGAGCAGCTGGCAAAAAATCTCCTGGTAAAGGCAAAACTCTAATTAACTTGGCCTCAATTTGACCTTGCTCATTAGGTTCGCCAATAATCACTACATGATCATTGAGCTGTAAATCAGTTGACGTGGCTAATTTATCAAATTTTCTAATTTTAGTCTGATCCGTTATTTTAACAATTTTTTCTAACCCCTCTAAACCTTCCACGATAATATTTGGTAATTCCACTTTAATTATTTGACCCGCCGTGCCATGAGGGTTGGGTCTACCGCCGTCTAAACCAGGCAAACGCATGCCCATTTCTGGTCCGATAAAATTACGTTGATAGTTTTCTCCCCAACGACAAGAAAAATCGGCCTTTTTAAAACCGACTAATAAACCGGCTTGGAAAAAAACTAACAAAATAACGATGACCCCAATCGTGTAAAGAGTCATTTTAAAAGCTTTGGTTTGAAAAATTTTACTTATATCCATATATTTTAAATTAATTAATTAAGTGAATAATTTTAGCTTCGGCCACCGCCTGACGTAAAGCATTAAAAAAAATAAAAACTACAGCTAAAGTAGCGGTTAAACTAACCAGCGGCAAAGTTTCGGCTAAAGAAAAAACAAAAACTTGCCAATAGGTTCTAATAACCGACCAATCAGAAAATAATAAAGACAGATACTGGCTCAGGCCCGATTGCTTAATTTCGTTAAGCAAATATCCGCTAACCGGAAATAACGCCAAACCAGAAACAGCCAACAACAGGCCTTGGAACAACAGTTTCCGTTTAGCCAAATTGATATTCTTTTGTTTAATAGTCAATAAAACACTAGCCAACAACTGCTCAGTTGGCTCAACTTGGCCTAAATTTTTAAATAAGTCTTGAGGGTTCATATTAATATATACGATAATTAATTAATTTTGGTGCACTCACTGGCTAATTTTTCCCTAATAACCACTAAGGCTCGATAATGATAACTTTTAACGGTGTTAAGTGGCTGAGCATAAAGTTCGGCAATTTCTTGAAAAGTTAAACCCTCTTGATAATGCAGGACTAACACCGCCCGTTGAATTGGTTTTAAGAATTTCATTAATGCTTCCAGCTGTTGCTGGCGTTCAGCTTGATCCATAATTTGATCTGGCAAAGGCTTGGGGTCAACAAGTAATTCAGCGGCGGAAATTTCTTGACCAGTATCATCTAAAAAGGTTGCTAGCGGTAATTTTTTCTTTTTTAAAAAATCCAAGGCCGCATTTTTAGCAATAGTCAGCACCCAGGTTTTAAATTTTTTATCCAAAGAAAACCTTTTTAAATTACGCCAAACCCGCAAAAAAACTTCCTGCGTCACATCCTCCGCATCCAGCCGGTTACCTAAATAACGATAGACAAAATTAAAAACCGAGCGTAAATTATTTTGCACTAACAAATCAAACGATGCCTCATCGCCGGCCAAATACTGTCTAATTAATTCATTGTCTTCCATTGATTTTATAAAAAATTAATAGCCAAATTTTTCCCAATGAATTTTTGTTTTAGCGATGCCCAGTTTCTTTAAAATTTTAACCACTACTACCATCATTGGGGTTGGGCCACAGAGATAAACCTCGCGCTCTAAATAATCTGGTGCTAATTTAATAATTTTTTCTTGATCAATAAAACCACGACGACAATCTATCCCCTCGGCTATTTGTTCGTGGGAAATAATAAAATAATTTTTTTGTTTAAACTGTCTTAATTCTTCTTTAAAAACCAGGGTATTTAATTGACGATTACCATAAAACAAAATACTGTCAGCTCCGGTTTTGGTTAAAGACTCCAACAAAGCCCTAATCGGCGTAATCCCAATCCCGCCGGCAATAAACAAAAATTTTTTAGCACTAGGTGCTGGAACCGTAAACAAGCCCAACGGACCATCAATAATTACTTTAGTACCTAATGGTATTTGTAGCACATTCTTGGTAAAATCGCCCAAAATTTTAACCGTAATTCTTAAATTTTTACCATTAAAACCTTGCGAAAAAGAAAACGGATGTGGCGAGTATAACTTTTTAGTTAAAAAAATAAAATTAGCAAATTGTCCCGCCTGAAATTTAAATTTATCTAAATTTTTTCCCGACAGATAAACAGAAACCACCTCATTATTTTCTTGAACGACTTTTTGCACAAAAAATCCATGATACCACCACAAATAAATAGGTTTTAACCAACGATAGACCAATAAACCACCAACTGCCAAAACGTTTAAGGCCAACCAGTAAACTAGCGCTCCGCCAAAACTAACATCTCCACTTTTAAGCTGGTGACTAAAAGCCAGAGCCACTGCTACATAAGCCAACAAATGGACTAAATGCCAATTTTCATAATTAATTATTTTCTTAATTATCGGCAAAGAGACAGTAATTACTGTTATAAAAATAATCAACGCCAGCCAAGCGGAAAAGACTTCCGGCCACTGGTTAAGGAAATTAAAAAATTGCGCTACAAAATTTACTCCTACGACCTGGCTGTAGCCAAAAACTAACAGCACTGGATGCAATATTAAAAAACTAAACAAGCCGTAACCCACCCGGCGATGTAATAAATTAAGCCGGTCGTGACCAAAAATTTGTTCAATGAAAGTCAAACGGGAAATTAATAACAACTCTAATAAAATAAAAAATTCTAGCAACAAACCCGCCAGTCGGCCATAAGCAATCAATTGACCGGGCCAACCCGCTTTAAATAGTAAAAAATTTGAATGCCCCAGCCAAATATAAATAATGGCACTAAAATTTAAAATTAACAATAAATAAGCAGAAAATTTTTTCATTTAAATACTCCTATTTGTAAATTGACTAAGGCCTGTTCGGCATTAGTTTGACCACCATGCTTAGCCATAAACGCCGTCGTGCCATCTTGGCCACATAATTTAACTATCATTTCGCTGCCACCAGGATGCTGATTAATAAAACCCGTCAAATCATAAACTTTACCCTGAATAATTGTCCAACACTTACTGCTACTACTAGCAACCCGCACTTGTTCAAAAGTATAAATGGTCTGGCTATTGCCGGCTGTAGCCGGAGTGCCTGGTTTAGCAACTGGGGTGCAACCAGTTAAAATTAAAACCAAACCTAACAGCAAAAAAATTTTTTTCATAATTTTTAACTAAGTGATTAATACTGCATATAATTAATTGTTACTATAGCAAAAAATCGCCACTTTGGCGATTATTTAATAAAATAATTATGACAAATGATTAAAAATTTTAACGGCGATTTTATTGTTCTAATTGCCTTTTTAAGTTAGCAATAGCATCTAAATAAGCGGCTTTATTTTCTTCCTTAATTCCCTGACTAGGCGGAAAAACTTCTTTTAACGGATTAATCTTGGTGCCATTTTTGACCATTTCATAATGCAAATGCGGCCCCGTAGAAAAGCCGGTTGACCCTACATAACCGATGGTTTGGCTCTGTTTGACCCGCTGACCGGCCTTCACAGCCATTTTGGACATATGACCGTAATTAGTTGAATACGTGGCATTATGCCTAATTTTGACCATCTGACCATAAGCACCGTTCCAACCGGCAAAACTGACCGTGCCGTCGCCAACCGCCCGAATTGGCGTGCCATAAGTGGCCGCATAATCCACCGCGCGATGACCGGTAGAGACATTGAATGCCGAGACATAACGCAACCCCGTAGTAAAAGCTGAAGAAATATATTTAAAGGCTAACGGCGCTTTTAAAAAAATCTTTTGCGCGGATTTTCCTTGTTCATCAAAATAACCAAAATTCTTAGCGGACTCTTGATAATAAAAAGCATACAAAGTTTTACCGTCATTAACAAATTTTCCGGCTAAAACCTCGCCCGGCATTACATACTGGCCATCGCGATAGCGCTCTTCATAAATAAATTTATAAGTATCACCTTTCCTTACTTCCCAAGCAAAATCAACACTCCACTGAAAAGCATCAGCAAAAGCAATCACCGCTCGCTCATCTAAATTTTGCGCTAACGCCGATTCATATAACGAACTATCAATCGTGCCCGCGACGGTTTTAATTTTAATCTGATAATTAATCGGCAAAATTTTAGCCAACCACTCCGGAGTGGTGGTACTAATTGATCTAGTTACCAATAATTCTTGCTCTGTATCAATCGCATAAACCAATTGTTTTAACTCATTAGTTTTGACTTCGTAAACTAATTTAAAATTATTACCGGTCCTAATTTTACTCAAATCATAAACTGGCTTAGCGGCTAAAAAAATTTGTTGAGCTAAATTATTATTTACTAAAGCCTGAGTCATCAAGGCCGCATAAGTCGCCTGAGCAGTTATTTCTAAGTTTTTACTATAGGTAGTTTTTTCAGGAAAGGCTTCTTTAGTTAGTTGCTTATTTTTAATTTGTTGATAACAAAAAATTAGGCCGCTTAGACCCAAAATAATTAAACTGATAACTACTAAACGCCGTTTATTCATAATTTGGACCAAAAATTATTTATTTAAATCATCAATATCTTGCTGATATTGTTTAGCCACCGCGACCACATTATCGCCATAAAATCTAAAAGCAGTATTAGTTGAACCCGAAAAATATTTCATTGCCGCGGCCCACTCACCGCTAACCGTACCCGCTCCATCGGCTTTTAACTTAATCGCCGCGGCCACAAAAGCATCACGAATATCCCAGGGGTTGGCTGTTTTACCAGTCAAGGCTGCAACTTTACTACGATACCCCAACCAAGTAGAGGGAATAAACTGAGCCGGGCCCATCGCTCCACCCCAGCCAATCTGATTGCCATTTTTATCTCGCATTGGACAAGAAACCGGCGTAACATCTGGATCCAAACCTAATTCTTCCGTAATTTGCAAAAAGGGTTTTTGGTCGCGTTCGGGTTTCATAATTACCTGCCAACCTTTTTCGGGCGGATCGCCTACGCGATTGCAAGTGCCAACATTTTTACCTAAATTTGATTCTTGCGTTAACACTGCTAACAAAAAAGCAGCACGCACTCCCGTTTGTTTAGCAGTCCAATTAGCAATCTGCACTGCCTCACCGAAAGTAACTTGTGTGGTGACACCAAACAAACTATAAATCCGACCACGAATCTCGGCCGCTCGCTTCTTGGTCTGTTCCAAAATTGCCTGATAATTAGCTTCTTGGCCTTTAGTTTGTTGCAACAAGCTATTCTGATCTTTTAAATTAGAGGTCAACTGCGACTGCTGTAAATTAATAATTGAAATATAATTTTGCTGCTCTTCTTTTTGATCTAATAAATTTTGTTTTTGATCTTTTAGCTGTCCAGTTACTTCCTGCAGTTGCGCCACCAATTTAGTTACTTTGTCGCTTAATACGTCATAGGCGTGTAAATAATTATAAAATTCAGAAAAACTTTTAACCGAGACAAAAATATCCAACCAGGAGTACTGATCAAATAAAAAAAGTTGCCGCGTGGTCAGGACCAGTTGTTCGTGCAAATCTAAAGATTTCTTTTGATTTTTTTCTAGTTGCTCCTGGGTTTGCGTTAATTGCCCCTCTAATTTCTTCAACTGTAAATTTTTCTGCTTGATCTGTAAAGTTAACCCAGTTTGTTTAGTTTTTAATTCTTTAATTTTATTATTTAAAGTGTTTTTTTGCGCTTGCGTAGTTGTCAACTGTTGTTGATATTGGACAATTTCCTGTTCAATCGCCTGCAGTTGCCGTTCTAATTCTGTGCGCTGTTCTGTTAGCAACTGTGAAGCGCTGGTTTGGGCCAACGCAAAATTAATCCTTGCGGACATTAAAAAAAATACCGCTAACAAAAAAACCACATATTTGATGGGAACCTTGCACATAATGTTTTAATTATATCAGATCTCAACCGTTTTAAACAATCATCACAAACTAACAATGTTTGACAAAAATATAGTTTTATGCTAAATTTTTATCAAATCAAAGGAGGAAATTATGAACTATAAAAAATCAGATCTAATAAAAGATCTGGCCGTAATGCTTGGCAAAACAATTGCCTTGATGATCGGCATATCAGTTATTGCTGTAACTCTAATGAGTTATTTTGAACCAGCGCATTTTCATTAATGCGCTTTTTTATTTTATCGCTTTAAGACTATTGACAAAAATCGCCCTATCCACTAAGCTAAGTTTATTAAAAATCAAAGGAGGCCATTGCTATGGCTAAAACCAACCAACTCGTTAACCAACCTGTAAAAAGTTGCGAAACCTTTAACCTGGAGCTAATTTCTTCCAGAACAAGTATTCTGGGAGAGGATAACAAAAAAGTAAAAAGACGAGAAAAAAGACAGCAAAAAAGAATTGAACAGGAAATTGGGCAGGCTATTATGAGCCTTCTAATGTCAATACATGACGACCGAGCAGAACTACCTCAAACCTACCTGGCCACTGGCGCCAGCTACAGTGGTTTTGACCTTAGACCTTTCCGAATTTTAATCGGTTGGAAAAACTCCAGAAACCGATTAACTTTAGAAAGACCTGGGACTAAAAATATACTAGAGGATTTTACTCCTCTGCACGAATGGCACCGATTTGCCATTTGTAACAATTCCTGTTTTGATTTAAAGCTAAAATTTGCAATTTTGTTTTTCTTGGAAAAACTTTGCCAAGAGTATAAAATTGAGATCCAGGATTACTCCGGATTCACGATCAAAAAAAGAATCGTGGAAAATCTCAATAAAATTATAGCAGCTGAAAGAAAATTGCCACACCCAGAACTGCTAACCGCTTTTGATAATTATTGTTGCGGTGGTAGCAATCACCGACGGATTGAAATTTTCTTACAAAATTATCAAGGTAAAGTCGCTTTACTGAAATATGATTTTCCACTTTTTCAAACAGGCGAATCAAAAGGCTTGCCAACTGTAGTCGAAGTTGAGGAAATTTATAAACTCAACGAAGGTTTAAGTGGCGACCACCAAAAAAAATACGGCGAAGTAGCCATCGCCAATAAACTTGATGATTTAATTGTCTCGCTCGGCCTGCTTGGCAAATAAATCTAAATATTCCAAGAGACGTTTAAAAATTAAAACGTCTCTTTTTTTATTAAAAATAAATAATTTTAAAAAATAAAAAATCGCCGACTTGGCGATTTTTGAATCTTCCCCTAGCCTCACCAAATTTAGTTTTTTAACTGACGTAACCCTTTTTTATTTTAACCAAAACTCCTACCAAGTTAATACTAAAATTGCAAAAAAAATAAGATTAAGTACTAAGCTGACTATTAACACCCTAGCCATCCCCGAACAAGTCTGATTGGTTATTTCGGTTTCCACTTTTAATTCCTGCTGGGCCTTGCTAACTTTAACTTCGTCCGCTTTTTCTTGTAGTTGATTAGTTAACCGATGCTCTTTGGCGTTTTTTTCTTCTGCCTCTACTATTTGTTTTTTAGTCATGAGACTAACCTGCACCAAAGTTTTTAGCTTCTTGACCACCTGCAATTCTTCAAGGGGCATACTTTAAATTTAAACGCTGCTAAAATTTATTTATACTCTAAACTTAATAAGCTTTGGCAAAAATCACCCGAGTTTCAGATTTCTCACCACAATAAACACATTTGCCAACTTCTTGGGGTTGATCAAAAGCCAAACACCGAATCGTCGCCTTAGTTTCTTCTTTAATTTTTTCTTCGCATTTAGCCTGACCACACCAGGGGGCTAGCAAAAAACCACCTTCGGCTTTAACCGCTTTTTGAAATTCCTCCCAAGTGTTGATGTTGTAAGTATGGGCCTTACGAAACTCTAAGGCTTTCTGAAAAAGATTAGTCTGAATTTCGTCTAATAATTTTTTAACATGATCGTTAATATCTGCCATTAAAACCGTCTCTTTTTTACTAGTATCCCTACGCACCACCACTACTGAATCATTAGCCAAATCTTTGGGTCCGATTTCAATGCGCACTGGCACACCTTTTTTCTCCCATTCAAAAAACTTGGGCCCCGGGCGTCCTTCACGAGTATCAATTTTTACTGTCAGACCGATTTGCTGTTGCAAGGCCTGAGAAATTTCTTCAGCTTTGGCAAAAACGTTTATCCTTTCCTCGTCAGTCACCCAGACCGGAATAATTACTACGGAAATAGGGGCAATATTTGGCGGTAGCACCAAACCATTGTCATCACTATGCATCATAATCAAAGCACCAATAATGCGCGTGCTGACTCCCCAGCTAGTTTGCCAAACATATTTTTGTTCACCGGCTTGATCCAAAAATTTAACAGCAAAAGCTTTGGCAAAATTTTGACCCAACATATGCGAGGTGCCAGCCTGTAACGCCTTGCCATCCTGCATCATCGCTTCAATGCTCGTGGTGTAATCCGCACCCGCAAATTTTTCCGCTTCCGTTTTTTTACCACAAATTACCGGCATAGCCAAAAATTCTTCCGCAAATTTTTGATAGACGCCGATCATCTGTAAAGTTTTTTGCTCGGCTTCTGCTTGGCTAGCATGCGCCGTATGACCTTCTTGCCATAAAAATTCCGTAGTGCGCAAAAAGGGACGCGTCCGCATTTCCCACCGAACCACATTGGCCCATTGGTTGATTAATAAGGGTAAATCTCGATAAGATTGAATCCAATTAGCAAAAGTATGATACATAATCGTTTCCGAAGTCGGACGAATCACCAGTGGTTCTTCCAGCTCCCCCGCCGGAACCAATTTACCCTTAGCATTTACTTCCAATCGATGATGCGTAACCACCGCGCATTCCTTAGCAAAACCCGCTACATGCTCGGCCTCTTTTTCCAAAAAACTCTTGGGAATAAGCAACGGAAAATAAGCATTTTCCGCCCCTGTTTCTTTAATCTTAGCATCTAATATTTTTTGAATTTTTTCCCAAATAGCATAACCATAAGGACGCATAATCATACAACCTTTAACTGGTGAGTCGTCTAATAAACTAGCTTCGCGAATAACATCAAGATACCACCTAGAATAATCCTCGGCGCGCTTGGTTATTTTTTCCCGTTTGGTTTCGGTTTGTTCGGTTATTTTTTTCATAAATCATTAATTGCTTATTTGGCTTATTATAAATTGACTAAACTCTATTAATTGTGCCAGTTTTTAGTCTAATTGTCAAAAACAAAAAAAGCGGCCTACCCCCTTCTTTGCTTAGCTAATCTAATTAACTTTAATTTTTCCAGTCGTGATAACTTTTTCATCTCACTCTCCGCTTTGGTGGCTAAAGAACGATTACGAAACTTTTTACTATAAACCAACTTAACTGGTCGGCGGTAAGCAGTATATTTCGCACCAAGCTTAGAATTATTGTGCTGATCAATTCGTCTTTTTAACTCAGTAGTAATACCGGCATATAAAGTTTGATCAGAACATTTTAAAAGATACAAATAATACATCGAGTTGTGTTTTGGCCACGGACCTTATTAATTAAAAATTATTTTTTAATTGTTCAAACACGTAAAAATAATAACTATATTCTCCCACTTTTTGACTCTATTGTCAAAACCAAAAAAATAAACGATACTAGCCTCAGAATAATTTTTTAATTTGTGTTATAATAATGATAATTAAATTTTATTTTTAGCCAAAATATTTTATGAAAAAATCATCCTTAGCGCCGTTATTTATTCTAGCCTTTATCGTTAGCTCTATTTTTACTAACCCCACTTTGGCCGCAGCAGCAACAACCAAAACCACTTGGAGGCCTACTACACCAGATGGCTATACTGCAATTACTTGGGCTAAAGCACCGGGAGTGGCCTCATTTTTTAAAGCCCCCGATGGCAATGGTTCACTAGATTTTTTAACTAAAATTTATCTGCCACAAAATCAAATAGAATTTATCACTTCTTCTAGCACTCCTCTTGATTGGGGTTTAGCTAGTCCTGATTTTATTTCTAATTTAATAACTGCCAATTTAACTAATTCCAACACTACCACCAGTGAACTCTTGGCTAGCAGCACCACTACTACCGCCGCTAATGATTTCCATAATTTTGCTTTTTTGCGGACCGTAGCCGAAACCAATAAACAAATTGCTCCGGGCGCTAAATTTATTTGGAGCGCGCCCTTTTTTAATGTAACCTTACCCACCACTGATTTAAGTTTTGCTCTAAAATCCTTAGTCGGCACTACCACTTTAATTACTAGTGGCAGTCGACCAATTGCTGATTTAGCCGAAGAACGACGCATGCTAATTATTAATAACCAAACTGGCCAAGCACTAATTGAAAATTTTAATTCCGCGACTTTTATTGACGCCAAAACTGGCGATCAAGCCTTGGAAGGTTTTGCCCCAACCGTTACTAGAAACGAAGGCACTAGTGTGGCTACCGCACGATTATTTTTAGGTGTTTCAGCCAACAACTCCGAACTATTAATCTATTGCAGTCAGCAAGCTACTATACAAGAGGCCAGCGCAGCCCTAACGGCAGCCGGAATCCCGCCCGAACATCAACTACAAGCCGACGGTGGCGGTAGCGCCACTTGCGGCTACAACTTACCCGGACAATTTTTTGTAGAACCAGTGAGAACCCTACCTCTAATGATGGGAGCGATAACTATTTTATCGCGCGGCACAGCTAATACTAATGACTTAAATGTCCGCCGTGGCCCCGCCACCAAATACTCTATTGTTACCAAACTGGCCAAAGGCACCGCCGTCCGAGTTTTTGAAGAAAAAAATGGTTGGTATCGGATTGGTATTAATCAATGGGTTTCTAAAGCATTAATCAAAAAAAGTTAAATACCGCTTTTGATATTTAATTAAAAAAACTGCCTAATTAGGCAGTTAAAACCATTTTTAACCATTTAAACCAAAAAACAGCCCTAGAACAAATAAAATAATTATCTCAATTTAAAATTTTTAGCCGTTGAATTTTATCAGAAATTTTTTTCAACCCCCCAGCCAAAGCTAAAAAAAGACCAAGATAAAGAATCATCGCCAGCCAGCCAGGTAACCATTTAAACAAAAAATCATAGCGCGACATTAGCGGCCAATGTATTAAATAAATTTCATAAGCATAAAAACCAAACCAAACAAGCAGCTTGCTTTCAAATTTATTTATTACAAAAAAACCAACTATCAAACCAACTGTAATTAAACTAATCAAGCGCTCCGTGCCTAAACTTTTGCCGACCCCCGAATGATAAGCCAAATAACCAATTAATCCTAACCAACCAATTAAAACTGCATAGTAAGCTAGCTGCTTAATAATTTTTAAGCTTTGCCAAAAAACTCCGGGTGTTCTAAGTTTAGCCAGGATTATTTCTAACCCAACTAGCGGTTTTAGTTTGGCAAAAATAAATCCCCGCTTAATTGCTAACGAATCTTTAACATAACCAAACTTAGAAAATAAAGCAGCTACGGCGACACCCAACGGAAAAGCTAAAAAATGCAACTGATACAAATCTAAAACCCCACTAGAGACCGGAAGATTTAGTTGTAAAACAAAATACGAGCCGACATAAATAATAACCGCCGTCAACCAGGGATGTTGTTTGCAAAAAATCCACGGAAAAATTAAATAATAAAAGAGCAGTGGCGTTAAAAACCAAAATGGTGAGTTAATGTCTAAAAATAGATCAGCGCGCGTAAAAATACCAAACCAAGACCGGATGATATACGGCCAAGTATAAACCAGATGCAGCCAAAAGAAATCTAAACATAACAAACAAAAAGTTACCAACCAAAAAGGAATTAATAATTTTAAAAAATATTTATAATAAAATTTGCCAGCGGACAATTTGTTTTTAAGAGCACTAATCGTTAAACCATAGCCGGATAAAAATAAAAATAAATCCACCCCCACGCCGGCCAAAATAGACAGCGGAAATAAAAAACGATGATCAGTCGCTAAAAAATAACCCACATGAGAAAAAACCACCGCTAAAATCGCCAACCCTTTAAGCTCTTGAGTTAGCCTAGGCGGAAATAATTCCGCATAATTTTTACGGCGCAATGACCACAGTAACCCTAAAACAAAAATCGCAATAAATATTTTAGTTGAAACTAGCGGGTCAATTATTAAAATTGGCATAAATTATTTCCGTCCACAAGTTATAACCTTTAGCCGAAGGATGAAACAAATCCGTTGCAACCCAAACTGGGTTTTTAAACATTTCAGCTGTCGGCGTGTACAAATCAATATATTGAATATTATTTTCGGCGGCTAATTTTTTTATTATTTTATTATAGGCGATGGTTTGATCCTTAAAATACCAATTAAACGGCGGCCATAACAAACTATCAGTTCCTAAATAAGGAATACTAATTGCAAAAATCTTAGCCCTAGTCTTTGTTTTAAGTTGTCCTAAAATCTCTGCATAATTTTTAGCAAATTCTATTTTAGACACCCGGCCGTGGATATCATTCACTCCAATGAGCAAAGTAATAATGGCCGGCTGATCCTTAATCGCAGCGGGTAATAAATTTTTAAGCAAATCGCTGGTTCTGGCACCCGGATAGGCCCGATCATATAAAACAACCGAACCATGATTAACCGCCAACTTTTGTGCCAACTTAAAAGGAAAAGAATCTTTGTAGCTTGCTACTCCCACCCCAGCCGTTAAACTATCACCTAAAGCGGAATAACCAAACCTCGCTTGCTCCTTTTGCTGATTATCAATAATATACTCCCCCTGGGTATCTGGCATGGTCAACCCTACTTTGCTAATTCTTTGATAAATAGTGTAATTTACCACCACCAAATAGGCAATAAATAAAATTAAGACGGCGCTAATAATTATTATTAATTTTTTCATTAGCTAAAAACTTAAATTTCAAAACTTTCTCCCCTGGCCGGAATTATCACTTCCAACTTAGGAAATCGTTGCTTAAGCAAATTTTTAAACACTGCTGCTTGGGGTAATTCAGTATGCACTAAAAAAACTCTTTGCAAGCCCTTAAGGGCGGAAATATAACTTAACAACCCCGTTTGATCAGCGTGAGCGCTGAATTCATTAAAAGTTAAAATTTTGGCCCGAACAACATGTAAACGATCATAAATTCTCACCGGCGTCAAACCCTCCTGTATTTTCCGACCCAAAGTTTGCTCAGCTTGATAACCGGTTATTAAAATAACAGCTTCTGGATCGCCAATACTACATTCCAAATGATGCAAAATCCGTCCCCCTTCGGCCATACCAGAAGAAGCAATCACCATAAAGGGACCATGAGAATTAGCTAAAGCTTTTGATTCCTCATTGGTCTGAACATAATGTAAATTCTGAAAAGCAAATGGTGATTCATGCTGACTAAGAAAATCTGTCCAAGTGGCCTGATCAAAATCTTCGCTATGCTTAGAAAATACTTCGGTAATACTGCTAGCCAAAGGACTATCTAAATAAATGGGAATTATAGGAATTTCCCCTTGATGATAAAGCTTATGCAAAATATAAATTAATTCCTGAGTTCGCCCCAGAGCAAAAGCCGGAACAATAATCTTACGCTGATGTTTAACCGCGTCGCGAATAATTTCTTTTAACCGGCCGGCTACTTCCGCTAGTGGTTGATGATTTTTATCACCGTAAGTACACTCACTAATTAAAGTTTCAATCGGTTCAACAATTTGTTCTGGCTCGGGCAAAAGTGGCACATTGGTATTGCCTAAATCTCCGGTATACGCTAAATTTTTAACCACACCAGATTCGGTGACCTGGACAACTGTTACGGCCGAACCCAGAATATGCCCAGCCTCATATAACTTAAAACGGCAAAACTGATTAAATTGGTGCCACTCTTTAGTTTGTTTTGCGTAAGGTAAAATTTCAAACTGAGCGCAGGTCTTTTCTACGTCTTCGGCTGTATACAACGGTAATAATACTTTTTTATTGGCTGGCCCCAACTCGGTTAAATGTTGATAATCAGACTGCTGAATCTTGGCTGAATCGAGCATAATTAGCCGGGCCACATCAACGGTCGCGGAAGTAGCAAAAATTTTATGATTATAACCATTTTTAACCAACAATGGCAACAAACCGCAATGATCCGCATGAGCATGAGATAAAATTACCGCGTTAACCTGCTCTGAGCTAAACGGTAGCGACTGATTCAAGTCGTAAGCTTCTTGTCGTTTGCCTTGATACATACCACAATCCAACAGTAGCCGGCAATCTCCCGATTCCAAAAGATGTTTTGAACCAGTAACGTTTTGCGCGGCGCCAAAAAAAGTTATTTTCATAAAAATAAAAACTATAAACCCAAACCCGTAAGATTAAACGACTGCAAAAAAGCGGGAATCACCAAGGCGATTCCAATTAGCGGCAAGACCACCATAGCGACTGTAATAATCAACGTCCATAAAAAATATTTCCGCGTCTTTTCCACTGAACGATAAATGTTATCGAGTTTTTTATCCTGCAAGGCCAAATTTTCTAAAATTTTTTCTTCCATTTTTTAAAAAAATTATTAATTAATTGGCAACTCCGTAAAATCCCAAGGCATTACCTCTAGAATAAAGGTTTTTTAATATCACCTTAATCACCTACTGTTCTCTATAGCTATTATACCAAAAAATCGCCACACTGGCGACTTTCTAGAACTTACAAAAACTCATACTAATTATAATCCCAATAAAATTAGTTACGTCTTTCTTGATATTTCAACCACTCTTGCTCACTTAAAATTTCTTTGGCTAATTCTTGCCGACGCTCTTCATTAATATTAGAAAAAAATTCACTTTGTTTTTTATAATTTTCTTCAGAATTCACTTTTTCTGCCGAACCCATAGCTGCCAAAATCCGAAGTGATCCTTTGCCAAAAGTTTTTTCTACCTCGCGCAAAAACATAACTTCGCCTGTAAAATAGTTTTTAACCAATTTATCCCAAATCTTATTTTCTACTAAATTATTTTGACTTGCTACACCCTTAATTATCTTAACTAAAACTTGAAAATAAGCCTCATAGCTTGCGGGCTTAGCTTCTGCTACCTCTTCTTGACTAATACTAAATTCTTTCATTAGGGCTTCGCGGTTTCTATACCAAATTCTGAAAGTAATTAAATCTGTAACTGCTTCATTAAGCCCTCCAAAATGCTCGTGGACTGGCTCTTGTGGATGATAATTCTGATAGCCCGCCCTCAATAAATAAAGATCCTTTGTATCGGCTTTAATTTGTAATTTAATAAAAGACCCCAAATGAACCATCTCGTGCAAAATAGTTTTATATTTAACTAGACGATTACTAGAATCATTGACATTAATTAATGCCTTATGTATGGCACCATAAGCAATACCAGGGCTATCTTGGTGTTCTTTTAATACTTCTTGCTTATAGATCTCTTGGGGTAAAAAATGAATCCGTTCCGGCTCGACAACTATAACCGCATCAAGCCCCACCGTGGCTAATTCTTGATTAAGATAAAAATTAATTTTCTCAATCGCTTTCAATTCTTCTGGCGATTTTTCTAATTCGCCATTAATTTTCTGAAGGCTTTCAACAATATCCCGCTCTAATAAATCCTGAGCCCACTTTAAATCATCAATGCCCTTATTACCAATTAAACTATGTTCTTTCGCCATAAATATTTAAAAATTCTTAAGAACCAAATCCCTAACCTCAAATGGTTTAAGATTAATATCCGGCCAATCTTTTATATCCACCCAACTAATTATATATTGTCCTTTATAATTTGTGTCTTTTTCAAATTCTGGTCCTTTACCCGATCCCAACCTTCCGCTAAGCACCTCTACTGTAAAAAAATATTCTCTGTGTTCTTCCATCCCAGGCTTATCAGACATTCTTTCTAAAATTAAATCTTTTACTTTAACTTCTAGCCCCAATTCTTCCTGACACTCTCTAATCAAGGCTTCTTCTTTACTTTCACCAGGTTCAATACCACCACCAGGGAAAACCCAATAGTTTTCTTTTCCTTTTATTCTATTAATCAGTAAGATTTTATTTCCCTCAACAATGATTGCTCTAGCTCTTTGTTTCATGTCCAGTATTTTAACTATTTACTCTTGTTTTTTATAATGATAATTATACCAAAAAATCGCCTATTAAGCGACTTCTGGAACTTGCAGGGCATCATAGAGGATGTTAGAACTAGGATAATACGGTTAGTGTCACAAACGGCTTGACAAAATTTAACATCTTTACTATACTTAAACGTTAGAATAAACTATCAAAAAAGGAGGAATCTACTGTGGACTGGCAAGAAGAAGAAATCAAAAAGAGAATAGCGCCTGATTATGAGGCAAATTCACACAAAAATAATATGAATTTGCTGTGGCAAAAATTTAATGCTCTGAATGAAAGACTAGATCCAAAATTAAGACTTGAACTAAAAAAAACAAACTTTGGTTGCCGTCTAGCATTAAGAGGTAGTGGCTCGGATGTAGGACTTGGATGTATAGCTTTTTTAGAAAAACCATTTGCCGCCTGCCGTGCATATACTATTTTGGCCTATTGTTTGCCAATTAACTACTCTGCAGCTGAAGAAAAATATGAATTCACTCATGGTGGTTCCCGGCGATTGTTTACACTTAATGACGAGGAAGTTATAAACTTAATTCTTCGTGCAGCAGTGACAAGAGATGATACAATTTTATCTAATAAATACTCTCCGCCGGACAAACCCAAACCAGCACCAGTAAGTTTTTTCGAATCACTGAAAAATATTTTCAAGTGAGATTAAAATCAAAAAACCCTGATCAATAATGATTGGGGTTTTTAATTTATAAACAAATAATTCTGCAATACAAAAAATTTGCAGGCGTTGTGGGGCAACGTTGGAACGTTCTTGTCACTCCCCGAAAAAAACTAACGCCTTGTTAAAATTTATTAAATCCACGTTTTTCTTTTATAATCTTGGTATTCTTTACCAACTGCTTTTGTTAAATACTTATCTTCGATTTTCATCCTTACAAAAAAATAGACAACAATTAGTAAATCAATTGTTGCAAACCAAACTTTTGGATATATTAAAACTAAACCAATTAAACATAAATTTATTCCCCAATATAAGGGATGGCTGATTTTTGAATATATACCGCTGGTTACCAATTTTTTTACTTGTGGTTTCCCATAACCAGCACTCCAATTTTCAGCCAAGGTTAATTTTGCAGACCACCAGATAATCAGTCCAACAAAGTTAATAAATAAACCAAAAAAATAAAATTTACTTTGCTGAAAATAATTACACCAAAAATAAATTGAGATGGCTGTCAATCCAAAAGGAACTAAATGTTCCAATTGATATCTTTTAATTAAAGCATCTGTCTTTTCTTTTTCCATATAAAATAATTATACCAAAAAGTCGCCCATTAGGCAACTTTTTGTTTGGGCACTCCACAGGGACGTCGGTCACCTCGCAAAAGCGCTCAAGCTCGCAGGCGCTGTGGGACAATGTTGGAACTATGTTAAAAACAATAAAAACCTTGGGGGCTTAACAAAAATTGTATTTATATTGCATTGATGCTGGCTCTCGCCTGACATTTTTGGTAACCCCGCTACCTAGTATCTTGCATAAATTTTAGTGGCGATGTTTGTACTTCTCCGGTTTTAGTATCTGTATAAGTTACAATACAGTCTTTCCAAAACTCACTATCATAAGTAACACCGATTATATTGTTCCAACGCTTTCTTACTCCATCCGATAAAGATTCACATTCGTCTTGTTTTAGCTTTAATTCGGCTCTTTTGTTTTCTAAATCCTTTTGCGTCCTCTCGTCTTGTCGCTCAAGTAGTTGTTGCCCTTCAATAGACCTCTGTTTATTAACTTGTACAGCATAAATAAAGCCCCCAACAATGATACACCCTAATAGGATTGAAATTGATAAAACTAATTTATTTTTTTCCATATTAATTGTCTTCGTTTTGATTTGTAAACTATTCTTTCCAGGCCACTATGCCTGAAGCGTTATGGTACAATGTTGGAACATTTTTATAGGTTACCTGCCTTAATTTCTTTTCTTATTAAGGCGTTGAGGGTTGTTGATTTCTCTATATCTTGTTTAAATTCTTCAGTTTTTCCTCGCTTTTCAATGTAAATATTTATCCTGTCTTTTAACTCTTCTGGAAGAGGCCTATCATCACCACTCGTATGAGTAGTATCATTAGTATCACCAAACATCGGATGATATTTTCTTCCTATCGCCGCTGCCTCTTCTGCTGACTTGCCCTCCTTCATTTTTTCTATAAATAAAGCCATCCTATGAAGTTCATCAACTTGTAACATTACATGCCTTTCTAGTGGTTGTAAATTCCACCACCATCTGATATCTTCGTCTCTGACTCCTTCTTTAATTCTCCTTTCGTATGCGGGCCCCATTTTCGGATCAGAAATAATTCTTTCTGCTATGTCTGCAGGAAATTTGTCTTCCCCGGTTTGTTTAATTATTTGTTTTGCTTTAGCAATAATATCTTTAACAGTCTTTGTGGCCTCAGTTGGTGGTAGACCAACTGTATTTATAAACATTTCAATATAATGCTTTTCCAATTGTCTTTCTGTTGGTGACGAGAATAATCCCATATATTTTTATTAATATTAAAGCTAAGGGATGATGCGGAAATAATAAATATATTATTGAATCTTTCTTCGTTTTAAGAAATCTTCTCGTGTCTTTTTGTTTGCTACCGGAACAACAAAAAGATCACTTACTAACTCCATAAAAATCTTTTGTAAATCGTATGCATCTTCTGGAGAAAAATCCAATAGATCTGAATCTTGATCGGGATGTGCGCCTTGATTACCGGCTTCTTTAATTATATACCCGATATCACTAAAATCAGTTGTTATCGTCGCACCGTTATACTTTTTACCCACTGCTTCCATTAATTCAGTACCTAGATTTCCTGGAGTTACGCCTAATATATCTCTGGTGATAATTTGTAATGCTCGACGGAACATGGCTGCCGCCGCAATATAAGCATTAGCATCCATGGCTCTAATCGCTTGTTTATAGGCAACCCTTAAAGAAGGTGGTTCTACCGGTAATTCGTCAATATCTTCTATTCCTTCACCGGGCAGAGAAGTCACCTTATAGTATTTTTTAACATTGTACTTTTCTCCATCCTCTCTGGTCTCTATAAAGTCAAGTTTAAAAACGACCCAGAGTTTAAAGAGTTTACACACCGGACAATGAAATGTCATGGTATAGGGATGGCTTAGTGATATCTGCGAATCGTATTTAGTACTATCATAACTTCGGCTCTTCTCAGTTACGACAAAACCTCGCACAACTTTACATCTTGTGCAAGGAATATCCCAATGATCGTCATCTATGCGACTATCGGTTATTTCTTGATAATTTTCTACAATGTATTTATTCTGAGCTAATTTTGAATCAAACATAAATTTGTCTTATTTCTATAGTTCTTTTTTTATATCCTCCCAAGTAATGCCACTATATGCCTCTATTTCCTTTAAGACATAGCTTAACACGTCTTTTCTTAAATCAGACTGTATGGTGACTGACTTCTGAGTTCTGGGCCACGTAACTTTATAGTGGCTGCCGTTACCGCCAGCTTTATTGATAATAAAACCAAGACGCCGGAGCGCCTTGATTAATTCTGCTCTTCTCGTATTGCCTGGTAATTGACTAAGCGAGGGCATACTCCATCTGCTCCCCTGCTACTTTTCGCAGTCTTGCTTCTTTTGCATAGGAGGAGGGAACTTCAAAAGAAGTCAATATAGCATCTTTAATGTTCTTATCCAATTCTGTTTTATCTTTTCCTGAAGTAACTATTGAGCCATATTTGAAATTAGTACTCATGGCTATAATCTTGCCACTTACATTATCTTCCTTAAATGTAATAGGCCCATATATGCTGAAATAGTGACCCAAATCAAAGAGGCCCCTTGGTACTGCTTTATTCCCTAAAAGTAGCTTAATTAACTGATCTTTTGCTCGTTTAATTAAATACATATTAGTGCCTTATTTTATGTAAAATAGTATAGCAAAAACCTGGAAAATTGTAAACATCTTAAAGAAACTGCCTGTCTCTCTAACTTCTGAGGGCATACTTAATTAAAATAAAGATAAACTATTTAATACTGATCTTTTTATTCTTACCAACCTTTATTCTGTCAAAGTTATTATCAGTTACTAAAACGAAGTTGCGAAAATAGGCGCCAGCGCGCTGCCAATGAAAATACAATAATTGTTCGCACAAAAGTATTATTTGCTTTGGATTTCCGTTTTTAGAAAGACGAAATATTAACTCAAAATATCTGTCCTCGGAGTGTTTAGACCTATAGATAGAGTAGCTTAAACCATTGCGAAAATTATTGTCTTTAAAAAAAATCATTGCTTCTGATAAATTTGTATTCTTCAGACCAAATCCTCTTACTGGAATGCCGAGTCTTTTTGTAAAACCCGGCATTTTTGTTTCTAAAAAATTTAATACCGCTTCACCTAGCCCTTCGAGTTCTATATATTCAAACCTTCCTGTATCAGATATGTAAACTCTTTTAAACATGGTGGTAAATCCACTTTTATCTTTATCATGCAGACTAATCAATCCAACGCCAGCATGAGCCATTAGGCAACAAGGAAAATAGCTGCGCATCATGTCCATAAATAAAGTTTTAATATAGGCAAGATCATGACTACTGATTTTTTTCTTATTCTTTATATCTTTCTTCATTGCATCAATTGTTATCTGCATATTTTCTTGTTTCTTTCTAATAACCTTAAGTCCTTCTTCTTTTACCTTATTAGAAACTTTTCTAATCTCCGGTAATATTTCATTCTCCATCGTTTTTTCATCTATCTGCCATTTATCTAAAAGATTGGCAAACTTTAAATCCAATTCTTTAGCTTTAAAACTCTGTTCCCTATTGTCTTTACATTTTCCCTTTTGTCTTAAAGCGCAGGAATAGTAGCCGTTTATATAAGTCAAAGAATGGCCTGATTTTTTATAAGCCAACAAGCCTTCAAAGAATGTTGGGCTTATTATATCTTTTTCGTTATTCATGGACATATAATTACCGAGGGTTAAAATTGATTTCTTCTCTTATCTTACACGTTTTTTAGTTTTTAGCAAGTCTTTGCCTATTTCGCTGTATGCTATGTTGAAATTACATATGCAATACAGCCAAGAACTTAAAGATAGGATTATTAAATACTTCCGGCAAAGGAACGGAGTGATTTTGACGTCTGGGCAAGCTGATGAGTATTTAGATTCTTTGGCTGATTTATATTTATGTTTAAGCCAAGAAGAGAAATAAAAACATTTGAAAAATGTTTTTATTTCTTCGTGGTTACACTTGATTAAGACATCACTTAATCAGACATATTTCTCCTTGTATGTACGAATTACAGCCATTTTACACTACAAAACACAAACTCGTGATTTCGGGAAGTGTTTTTGAATTTTATAGTTTTCTCAGAAGTTTGTGGTTAGGAGTTAGAATAAAAAGACGTAATAACGAAGATGACGAAGAAAATGAAACTAAGGAAAAAGTTTCTGAGGAAGAAAGCAGAACCAAATCTGCTCAACGGGCCAGAAGAACGGCAAGACGCTTAATTTGCGCTAATTCTTGGCGTTGGTTCAAATATTATGGCAATCCTTACCCACCAATTTATTTCACCTTAACCTTTTCCGAAGGAGTTACTACTCTCAAACAAGCCAATCCGGATTTTACTAGATTTATCCAAATTCTGAATTATGAAATTAATCGAAAGGAAGGCCAAAAGACGAGAATCGAAAGTAAAAAAACTTTCTTAAGATATCTAGTCGTCCATGAATTAATGCCGATAAGTGGTAAAATTCATTATCATGCCCTTTTCTTTAATTTGCCTTACATGGAAAGAATTTATGACCGGATAAATAATGTTTGGGGTAAGGGTTATTTTTGGATAGAAACGGTAAAAGTAATTAAAAATAAAAATGGCCTTAATAAAATAATTGGTTACCTGTTGAAGTATATGACTAAAAATTTTGCTAATACCTATCGCCAAAAAGGTCAAAAAAGTTATTTTGTCAGCGATGGTCTAATAAAACCCAGGGATATCTATATTGAAGAAATCGTAGAGATGGTTTTTTCTAAAATGATTCCTGAAACCTTAGAATATAAAAAAGATGATATCGCAATTGAGAGGTTAATCAGTATGAATTACAGCCGTTATAATTTGTTTGATTTCCCTGAATTAGAAAAAGAAGTTCTTGCTTTAATTAATAAATATGTGTAGAATTTTGATTATAACCTCTTTAAACTTATGAAATATATAATCTATTGCCGTAAATCATCAGAATCAGAAGAGAGACAAGTTCTCTCTATTAATTCACAATTGAATGAGCTAATGAATTTGGCCAACAAAATTGGTATTGTGGTTGGTAAAATTTATAAAGAAAGTATGTCGGCTAAGTCCCCTGGCCGGCCGGTGTTTGAAGAAATGTTGGAGTATCTTGAAAAAAATAAAAATTGCACTTTGTTGGTTTGGAAATTAGACCGTTTGGCGCGCAATGCTTTTGACGGCGGAAAATTATCTTGGTTTATGGACAGGGGTTTGATTTCTGAAATAATTACTCCCGAAAAAACTTTTAAAAACATCTCTGATGACCAGTTCATGATGAGTTTGAATTTTGGCATGGCTAAAAAATACATTGATGACCTAAGCGCAAACGTCAAAAGGGGTAATCGGGCTAAATTAGAAAAAGGTCAGTGGCCGGGCGTGGCTCCGCTGGGCTACTTAAATGACAAGACTAATCACACAGTTATTATTGACCGAGACCGCGCACCATTAATTAAAAAGATTTTTGAGTTATTTGCTACTGGCAGTTATAGCCTAAAAGACATTTCTGACCTGATTTATGAGCAGGGCTTGCGTTCTCATTCCGGCAAAAGACTTTATCGTAGTATAATTTATCGCATTGTTAAAAGCCCTTTTTATACCGGCATTATGGAGCGAGACGGCAAATATTATAGGGGTAGTTATCAACCTTTAATTTCCAAAGAAGTTTTCGATACCTGCCAAGAGGTATTGACCGGCAACAGAAGTAAAAAACAAAAACACCCTTTTCTTCTTAGAGGAAAAATGACTTGCAACATCTGCGGCTGCCTGCTCACCGCTACTCTCAAAAAAGGACATACTTACTATTACTGCACTAACGGCAAAGGTCATTGTGAGCAGCATAAACAATATTTGCGCTCAGAGCAGGCCGATAAATTAGTGGCTAAAGTTTTTGCTCGTTTACGCTTTGATGAAGAATTAATCGATATCGCCTACCAAGCAGCCAAACAAAAAACACAAGGTGACCAACAATATCTCGAATCATCCAAAGTGGTAATTGTTTCTCAGCTTAATTTAGTCCGTCAGAAGCAAGACAAGTTGTTAGATAGCTACTTGGCCGAATTAATACCCGAAGAGGTCTATAAACAAAAATTACAGGCCTTAAACAACGAACAGGTTGCCACTGAGGCACAACTAAAAAGCCTTGACCAAGAGGCGGGCAAGGTGGGGGTTAGCACTTTGGAACGCATAAAAGAAGTCTTTTTAACTGCTAACAAAGCCAAAAAAGAATTTCTTACCGGGAATGATTATCAAAAGGGTTGGTTAATAAAAATTTTACTTTGGAACCTGAAGTTAGAAAACAAAAATTTGGCTGAGGTTAAATACAAAAACCCCTATCAGCTACTGGCTGATAGCCCTAAAAAATTGAGTATTTTACAAATGCAGGGGGTGTAGGAATCGAACCCACGCTAATGGTTTTGGAGACCATTGTACTACCACTATACGAACCCCCCATAGCTAAACGGCCTACGGCTGAGCCGTAAGCCGAATTTGGTTATTTGGTTTCTTTGTGCGGAGTATGCTTTTTACAGTTTTTACAAAATTTAGAAGTCTCTAGCCTGGTTTTTATTTTCTTCTTATTTTTGTTGGAATGATAATTTACATTCTTACAAACCGTGCATTCTAACTTAATTAGATTTTCTTGTGACATAATAATAAATTTAATTTTAATAAAATTTGAGCCGTCTCTCGGGCTCGAACCGAGGACCTACGGTTTACAAAACCGTTGCTCTACCAACTGAGCTAAGACGGCTATTGCTTAACCAAGTTTTGGCCCTTAAAATTACTTCTGGCTAAACGTGGGTGGGGCTGGATTCGAACCAACGAAGGCACAAGGCCAGCAGATTTACAGTCTGCCACATTTGACCGCTTTGTTACCCACCCTAGAATTTATACCCGCTTAATACAAAAAACTGCTTTTCTAGCCCAAAGCCATTAGTCCCGCTTGAACGGAACAATCTGCTCTAGCACTGACTAACAATCCTGAGCCGTTGGTCGGATTTGAACCGACGACCTACTCCTTACCATGGAGTTGCTCTACCAACTGAGCTACAACGGCCTATTTTTACATCTCCCTAATTTGTTCTTCCCAATCAACAATCTTCTGATTTTCTGGATTAATTGACCTCATCTTCTCTAAATACTGCTTAGCAGCGGCTTGGTCTTTCACTATTATACTGATTTCTATCAATTTGTCAACAATCTTGGCGTTATCAACTTCCAATTTGCTGGCTTCTAGTATATTTTGCAATGCCATCATATTGTCACCAACCGCCTGATAAATTTCAGCTAAAAGTAGATACAATTCCACATTATCTTTATCCAAACTAACCGCTTTTAAATAACAACTTTCAGCTGCCGACAAGTCTCCACTTTTTTGCGCCACCAAACCTAAATTTTTTAAAACACTCACACTATTAGGCTGCAGTTGTTTTAAGTACTCAAAAGTTTCTTTAGCTTGCCGATAATCTTCTTGTGCTAAATAAAGTTCACCTAAACCATAGTAAGCCTCAATATTTTTATGATCTAATTTTATAATTTCAATAAACAACTTTTCCGCTTCTAAATAGTTTTTTTCCTCTAAAGCTTTTTTTACCAAATTTAAATTATCTTTAATCTTATTATGACTAGAAGTAATATGCTTAACGGTAATCGCGTGTCTTTTTTGATAACGTTTTTCCCAACCCAAGACCTGCCGAGAAATTTCAGCCGAAATTAGTTTAATCCGACCTAAAATTGGAATAACGATTTTAACGAAAAATTCGGCCGTGCGCTGCCAATTTTTTTCAAACTTTTGCTGAATAATCCGATCCTTAACCTGTTTAGCTTTTTCTTCAGGAATACTTTGTAAATCAATTGAAGCCAGGGCCGGAAATTTTTTGACCACTAAATAAATAATAACCGCCAAACAAACCACAATAATCACTAACGGAATAATATTATACATCATATAAATTTAGCTTTATTGGCGCTACCTAATAGTTTAATTTTATTTTCACAAACTTTTTGCACAGCCAAAATAGCTGGGGCAAAATATTTACGTAAATCATATTCTTGAGCCTGAGTCTTGCGACTTTGATCCAAGGCTTTAGTAAAAGCCAGACGAATTTCCGTATCAATATTAATAATTTTAACCCCCAATTTGAACGCTTTAATTAATTGACCGGCCGGTAAACCGGAGGCCCCGTGTAGCACTAAAGGCACGCCCGGCAACTGCTGATTAATTTCTTTTAACCGTTTTAAATCTAATTTAGCTTTAAGCTTGGTCATTTTAATTAAACCATGGATATTGCCAATAGAAACCGCCAGAACATCAACCCCGGTTTGGCCAACAAACTCCCTAACTAACGCTGGATCGGTCATCTGCGATTTAATAACCGCCGTAGTAATTTTATCTTCACTGCCTTGCAGAGTTCCTAATTCGCCTTGCGCCCAAGCACCGCAATGATGCGCCAACTGAACGGCTTTTTTGGTTAAATTAATATTTTTTTGATAATTAGCCGCCGAAGCGTCTAGCATTACCGAAGAAAAGCCATTGCGTAAAACCGCCTTAATATTATTCAAACTGTGGCCGTGGTCTAAATGCAAAGCAATCGGCACTGTTTTGCCAATAGTTTTAGCCAAATCCTTAACGACATCTGCAATAGTTTCCACTTGCGTATAATTGATAGTGCTTTCCGAAGCCTGAATAATCACTGGAGACTTTTGCGCGACGGCCGCTAAAATTACTCCTTTAACTGTTTCAATATCAGCCACATTAAAAGCTGCCACTGCATAATTGTGTTTTTGTGCGCTCTTAACAATTCTGGCCAATTTTACCAACATATTTTAAACTAGCTGATTAATTAAAGGTAAAAATTTTTCAGCAGACAAACTAGCGCCACCCACCAAAAAACCAGTAATTACCTCTTCGGCCAAAAAACCAACGGCATTATTTTGATCAACACTCCCACCATAAATAATCCGAAAATTGTTTTTCACCTGCACTAATGGAAACAGATCAACTAAGGTTTGCCTAATCACTTTTGCAATATGATTAGCTTGCTCTGGCAAAACCGCTTGACCAGTGCCAATTACCCAAACCGGCTCATAAGCAACAATAATTTGATCTTCGGGTTTAATTTCTAAACCCGCTAAAGCCGCAGTAACTTGTTTAATAATAACATAATCCTGCTGACTATCCTGTCTTTGTTCAAAAGTTTCGCCCACACAAATAATTGGTTTTAAATTTTGTGCCAATGACGCTTTAACTTTTTGATGAACCATTAAATCCGTTTCCGTTAAATGTTGTCTCCTTTCAGAATGACCAACAATCGTATAAGTTACTCCTAATTCTTTTAACTGCTCAGCTGAAATTTCACCCGTAAACGCTCCGCGCTGTTCCCAAAAAACATCCTGCGAGCCCAAACTAAGGCTTGATTGGCTTAAAATTTCACTAACTGCTGCTAGAGCCGTAAAAGTTGGGCACAGTATTACTTCTACCTGATCATTATTAACTTGGGCTACCAACTGTTGAGCCAAATTAATAGTTTGAACCTGCGATAAATTCATTTTCCAGTTAGCCGCGACAAAATATTTTTTCATAAAATAGGTTTATTTTTACCACACTATTATAGTTTATTTTAGTCTAATGGTCAATGATTGTTAATTAATCATTAATCCCAATTATAATTATTAAAAGTCCAATAAGCTAAAACCTTACTCTCTTGAAATCTAGCTTCCGCGGTTTGGGCTCCTAAAACTACAATAATTAACTGCTGTCCTTTTTGATTAGCTATGGCCGAAACCACATTATAACCAACTTCTAATAAATGACCGGTTTTACCACCCACTACCCTTAGTTCCTGAGGCCAACCCTCAAATCCGCCCAGCAACAAATTAGTATTTTTTAACCAACGAGCGGTCTTGCCACTGGGCTTAAATTCATATTCGGCTCGACTAACCAAGTTTTTTATTTCTGCCCGACCAAACGCCGCTAAAGCCAAAATACTAACCTCCCTAGCAGTGGAAACAGTTTTATCATTTAAACCAATTGGTTCAGTAAAATAAGTTTGACTTAAACCTAATTCTTTAGCTTTATTATTCATCTTAGCAACAAACTCTACTTCGGTTAAACCAGTACTGCGCACTAAACTGGCCGTTGCATCATTAGCCGAAGCAATTAAACTAGCCGCTAATAAATCTTTTAATAAAATCTTTTCGCCGGGGACTAAATAAGCAACTCCTCCCTCCCGAGCATCAGTTGCTAAAATTTCTAATTCTTGATTAGGATCTATTTTTTGCTCTAGCCAAACCATTGCCGTCATTAATTTAGTAATACTTGCTAATGGCAAAAGCTCATTAGAATTTTTTTGGTATAAAAATTGACCACTACCCTGATCTAGTACTACTGCACTTGCCGAGGCCAATTTAACTCCCAAATTTTCTGGTTTAATTTTTTTTGGTACTACCGCCACTGAAGCCGGAGCCGACAAAGGTAGTTGATTAAGCCTTAAAACCGAAGGAGCACTTTCGTTAGCCGGTCCGATTGGCAATAAAACGATGGAGGATAAAATTAAATTAGTTAAAAAATAACGTAGCATTACTTTAAGCCTTAATAAAAATTAATTTCCAACTTCTGCTTGTTGTTGCATGCCTTCTAGCAACTTTTTCAAATTGTCGTCGCTATTCAACTTTTCATAGTCTGGCAGTTCTTTGATTGACGCTAAGCCTAAATGTTTTAAAAAATCAAAAGTAACATTATACAAAACCGTGCCTAATTTTTTATCAGTCACGTTTTCTACCAAACCGCGAATCATCAAATTTCGTAAAATCAAAGTACAATTAACCCCCCGAATAATTTCTAACTCCGCTTTAGAAATTGGGCCCCGATAAGCAACCACTGTTAAAGCCTCTAACTGGGCTGGGGTTAATTCGCCAGTAGTTTCTTCTTTAATAAATTCACTAATTAATTGAGTATTTTCGGAGTTAGTTATTAATTGATACTCTTGATTAATTTCTGACAACCAAACTCCGCTATTTTCACCACTATACTTAATCTTTAATTCCGCCAACGCTAAAATAACCACTTCTTTTTTCTGATTAGTTAATTCAGCTAAATGCTTGGCCGACATTGGCCGATTAGTAATGAACAGCAAACTTTCCAATTGATTGACTAGCGACATAAAACTTAATTATTTTGTAAACGCTTAATAATTATATCTTCAAAAATATCACCTTGCTCGGCCGAAACTTCCCGTTGTTTAATTAGTTCTAAAACTGCTAAAAAATTAACAATTTTTTCTACTTTAGAATTTTTATCGCCCATTAAACTATTAAATTTAATTACCATTTCCTGCAAGATTCTATCCTTTATGCTTTTAATTCTTTCTTGTAAAGAAATTGTTCTAGCAATTAATTTTTTTGGCAACGCGATAATTGGCTGAATTTTACCCAAAACTTTTAAAAAAATTTGGTTTAGAGTTTTTTGGTCTACTCCTGGCGGTGGATAAAATGTCGGCGTATTTAATAAAGAAATTTTTTCCCGACTAAAAGACCAGCATTTCTTTAATAAAATTTGATGAACTAGTTTTGAGGCCTCTAAAAATTCTTTATAAATTTTCAGCTGACGCTCTAAAGTATCCGCTTCCTCACCGCCACTTAAACCCAAATCTGGCAACAAAATTTTAGATTTGATAATTAGCAACTTAGCAGCCACGACTAAAAAGTCTGCCAATTCTTCCGGGTTCAGTGCGGTGCTAGTTTTAATATATTCTAAATACTGTTCCGCTACCCTACTTAGCGAAACTTGCGTAATGTCTAATTGCTCCGACTCGATTAATTGCAAAAGTAAATCTAGCGGGCCCTCAAATTTTTCTAGTTTAAAATTTATCATGCCAACTTCTTCTTTTTCTTAGTTTTGGCGACTAATTTAACTACTTCGGCCAATTGGGCTAAACGTGCTTCTTCTAATTTGACAAAATCTTTAACTTTTAAACGCAAACTTTCGGTAAAACTGCCAGCACTGATAATAGCCTTTTCGGTTTTGGTTAAACTTTTATCCACCCAGGTTTCTAATTTATGTAATTTACCGAAGGCTGTCATTTTACCGGGTTTAATTTTTAACACTTTTAACATAACTTTTTCTGGCACTAATTCAATCTTTTTGGCTTTAAATGCCTTCTTGGCTTTAGTCAAATCTAAACGATAGTGAGCCGGCATTACCACTAACACATAGCGACCGTCAACTTTAACTAATAAAGTTTTGGCCACTTTTTTCAATTCCTCTTTTAAGGTTTTAGCTAAATCATAGGCCGTATATACGGTTTTGTGTAATAATTTTTCGTACTTAATTTTATTTTTATCTAAATAACTGAGGACTTTTTTGGAAATCATAATATTTTGATTAAAAAATTAATAAAGTAAAAAATTATTTTTTCTTAAATTTTACACAAAAAGGTAGTTCCTGCTGCTCCCCTAATAACTTTTTAGCTAGTTTTCTACCTTTAATTGTTAACTTAGTTTCAGTGATAAACCATTTATGTGGCGTCCGCCGACCAAAACCAATCATTAAGCCTTTATCTATCAACCTTTCGGTGCTTTGGGTAATGATCTTTGCTAAATTATTACTACCTGGTCTAATTTTAACTGATTCATAATAGCGACGAAAAAATTTACGGTCAATATTCTTCTTACTGCCCAAACTTTGTAACAGAATATACTTTTGAAGTCGGGAAATTATCATAATAGTTAATGCAAAGTACAAATATCAAACTGTAGAATTAAAGTAAAATTATTCCGTGCCGCCCAAGCGACACTTTATAATTTTTATTTTTAACCTTTAAACTTTAAATTATTTCTGGTCCACCTTAACGTGAGCCTCTTTCAAAGTCTTATCAAGCAACGACGACGGGGCACCCATCATTAAATCGCGATTATCCCCAGTTTTAGGAAAAGCCATTACTTCACGAATATTTGGTTCATCGGCTAATAACATCACTAAACGCTCTAACCCCAAAGCGATTCCCCCATGTGGTGGCGCGCCATATTCAAACGCTTCTAATAAATGACCAAACCGCGACTGAATTTCTTCGGCCGTTAAGCCTAACAACTCAAAAATTTTATTTTGCAGGTCCCGTTGATGAATTCTAATTGAACCACCGCCTAATTCATAACCATTTAAAATCACATCGTAAGCATAGGCTCGCGCTTCTTCGGGTTTGGTTTGTAAATAGTGCAAATCATCTAAATTTGGTGAAGTAAAAGGATGATGTACGGAGACCAATTTTTTTTCGGTTTCGGAATATTCAAACAGTGGCATATCAATCACCCAGCAAAAAGCTAATTCCTCCTGGTCACTTTTATCTTTTCTTAAGTCTGGCTTATCAGAATTATACTGTCTAATCGCTTCGGCGTAAGTTAAGCGCGGAAAAGGCGTTTGTTGAATTTTTTTATGCGGGGTCACTTTTTTTACTAGCTCAATTAACATCTTTTCAATCAACTGCAAAATATCTTCTTGTTCAATAAAACTCATTTCAATATCCAACTGCGTAAATTCTGCTTGACGATCACCGCGCTGGTCTTCATCACGAAAACACCGAGCAACCTGATAATATTTTTCCATCCCCGAGACCATCAATAGCTGTTTAAACTGCTGCGGCGACTGTGGCAAAACATAAAATTGTCCCGGATACAAACGAGCGGGCACAATAAATTCACGCGCGCCCTCGGGTGTACCTTTGGTAATATAAGGGGTTTCAATTTCTAAAAAATTATGCTTATTTAAATATTCGCGCATCGTCGTTACAATATGATGACGCAATACCACATTATTTTTCATCCGCTCGCTACGTAAATCCAAATAACGATATTTTAATCTAAGTTCTTCAGAAACTACCTTGGTGTCTTTATCTAATTCAAAAGGTGGGGTCTTGGCTTCATTTAAAATTTCTAAACTCTCAGCTAACATTTCTATTTTACCAGTCGGAATTTTTTCATTAACTAACTTAGCTGGCCGCTCATTAATTTGACCAGTTATTTTAACTACAAACTCTGGTCGCAATTTTTGAGCTGTTTCATAACAGACTGAGTTTTGAGGTAAAAAAACTACTTGCAACAAACCACTCCGATCACGTAAATCTATAAATAAAATTTTGCCATGATCGCGACGAGAATGTACCCACCCTTCAACCTCGATCTTTTCTCCAACCTTGCCAATAGTGCTAACAATATCAATTTTACTCATATAAACAAATTTATTTAAAAAAATAAGCTTTAACTTATTTTTATTATAACTTATTTTTGAAAAATTATCAACTCAATAAAATAGCTTATTTAAGCCAAAAAATTACCTAAATTACCTACAACCACAAAAAATTAATTGATTTTTGACTATGTATTTGACTAAATTCTGTAATCAAAGAAAAAATGGTCCTGACCTGGGTTAAACTTAAGTGCAACCGTAAAGCTTTTTCTAAATCATCTTGCAACAAAACTCGCCAAACTTTAATTACTGCCGGATTAACTCTTTTATAACTTACCTTTTTATCCAACTTAACACAAGTGGGACAATAAAATCCCCCCGCTAACAACTCTAAAATATTCTTTTGGGCTGGTAAATTTTTTTGACACCTTAAACAGGTCTTCAAATTTGGCTGATAACCTAACATCGCAACTAATTTTAACAAGTAGGCCGCTACCAATAACAAAACTTTTTCGGTTTTAACTTGCTTAGCCAAAAGCTCCAAAGTTTTTTTTAACAAAAAATAAATTTGCTTTTCTGGTTGCTCCTTGTCAAGTAAGCTGTTTGTTAACTGAGCTAAATATTGAGCGGCAAAAATTTGCTCAAAGGATTTATTTACTGGTTCAAAATTTTGCAAAGTCACTGCTCCGGCTACACGCCAAGCGCTAACCCCCCGAGCCAGCATTAATTCACTTAAACTTAGTGGCTCACAATGAGCGTTTAATTTACTAGAAATCTTTTTGGCGCCCGAGACGACGCCTTCTAGTTTGCCGTGGCCGGGGGTATAAAAATTTATTACTACCCCAAATTCACCCCGAATTTTTTTAGACAAAATAATCGCTTCCGTTTTTAAATAGTGCATAATTATCGCAAACGATCTAAATAACTTTGTAAAATTACCGCGGCGGCGGCCGCATCATCGTGATGACGAACTCGTAAACCGCGCTGGGCAGATTTAATTATTTTAGAGGAAAATCTTTCGTCCGCTAAAATTATTTCCGACTTAAAAAAATTAGCTAATCGCTGTTTAAAAGCTAATACTTTCTGAGTCTGAACTGTTGCTTGACCAGCTAAAGACAAAGGATAGCCCAAAACAATAGTTTTAATTTTATAACGATGAATTACTGTCAAAAGTTCTGTAATCAATACTTTGTCGCTAACATTGTTTAAAATCAATAAAGGCAAAGCCAATCTACCATCTTCGGCCAGAGCTAAGCCAACCTTTTTTTCGCCGTAATCAATACCTAAAAAAGACATAATTAAAAATTATTTGGTAATAATTTCATAACCATCATTGGTTACGACAATGGTATGTTCATAATGAGCGGCCAAACCTCCATCAAGAGCCACTGTCGTCCAACCATCAGCTAAAGTCTTAGTATGATACTTTCCGGTCACTACCATTGGTTCAATCGCCAAAGTCATGCCCGGCTTTAGTTTAATCTCTGGATGATTAGCCTGAAAAAAATTAGGAATACTTGGTTCTTCGTGAATTTTTTGACCAACCCCGTGGCCGACTAAATCTCTAACCACATTAAAACCTTGACTTTCAACATACTGTTGAATCGCCAAAGAAATATCCTTAATTTGTTGACCAGGCCTAATCTGAGCTAATCCTAAAAACAACGACTCCTTAGTAACCTTTAACAACTTACGCGCCAAGGCAGAAATTTTGCCCACCGCTACCGTGGTGGCCATATCAGTGTATAAACCCGATTTAACACCAGTATAGGGATATTCCATCCCAATATCTAAACTAATAATATCCCCCAAAAGTAACACCCTAGCCGGCCTCGCTGGCCCATGAACAATTTCTTGATTTATAGAAGTACATAAAGTAGTAGGAAAAGGTGGTTCGTCACCAAAAACCTGGTAATTTTTAAAAGCTGGTCTACCCCCAGCTTTTAAAATTAAATCTTCGGCTAACTCATCTAGTTGTTGGGTAGTGACTCCAGGCTTAACCGTCTTAGCTACTTGGTCTAAAATATCAGCCAAAATTTTGCCCCCTTGTTTCATTAAAGCAATCTCGGCTGGAGTCTTAATAATAATCATATTATTGATTTTGCAAAAAATAAATTATCTTACGCAAAATTTCTTGAAACACCTGCTCAATACTTTGGGCTCCATTAATTTCTATAAACTTATTTTCCTTCTGATAAAGTTTAGCGATGCCTTTAATTTCTTTATTATAAAAAACCATTCGACGTTTAATCACTGCCGGTTTATCATCCGGCCGAATAAATAATTTTTGACCACATAAATCACAAAGACCGGCTTTTTTAGGCGGTTTGTAAACCAAACTATAAGTCGCCCCACAACTGCATTGCCTGCGACCGCTAGCCCGCTTAATTAATTCTTTAACCGGTAAAGCAATGTGAATTAAAAAATCAACATCAACTAATGAATTAAAATATAACGCCTCTTGGTAACGACGTGGCACGCCTTCAATAATAAATCCTTGACTAACATTTTTATGCGTGATGCCATCACGTAAAACTCTAAACTGGATACTAGAAGGAACCAATTCACCGCGTGCCATAGTTTCTTGAATAATTTTACTCTCCTTATCACCTTTTTTGGCGGCTGCTTTTAATAGCTGACTCATCACTAAATGTGGTAATTGCAAAACCTCAGTTAATTTATCCGCTTGTGTACCTTTACCCGATAAAGGCGGACCGATTATAGACACATTAAATGGCCGTTTAGCTTTTTTCTTAGGCATAAAAAATAAAATTTAGGAATTTAACTTAGTTATATTATAGCAAAAAGATGCCGGCTTGGCATCTTTGGTCTAAGGCTAAAAAAATAATTATAATTCTTCGTAGTCACGCATGGTTAATTGCGCATTAATTTGTTTAACTGTTTCAATTACTACTGAAACCGCAATTAAAATACTAGTGCCACCAATAGTTAAAGCCTTGGTACCAGTTAAGGGCTGCAAAGCCATGGGTAACACGGCAATAGTAGCTAGAAACAAGGCTCCAATTAACAAAATACGACTGGTGGTTTTTTGTAAATATTCAACTGTTGAAAAACCTGGTCTAATACCTGGAATGAATCCCCCTGCTTTTTGCAAATTTTCGGCCACTTGCTGTGGATGAAAAATAACAGCCGTATAAAAATAGGTAAAGCCAAAGACTAGCACAAAATACATGATGCCGTAAAACCACTGATTGTTAAACATAGCAATCACCCATTGAGCAGCACCAGCCACCCAGGCAGTCTTAACTCGCAAAAAGAATTGCGCTACCATTGGTGGAAATAAAATTAAAGAAATAGCAAAAATAATTGGGATTACCCCGGCCATATTAACTCTTAAAGGCAAATAAGTATTAACCCCACCATACATCCGGTTACCGCGCACTCGTCTAGCATAAGAAACCGGGATATTCCGTTGGGCTTCTGTAATATAAACTACACCCACAATAGTAACGACAGCGACTACTGCAAAAATAACTAGGTTAAAAATTTGAGCGGGATCATAAGTACTAAAAACATTGCGTATGGCCGTAGGGATTCGCGTAACAATGCCAACGAAAATTAACAAAGAAATACCATTACCAATATGTTTTTCCGAAATCAATTCACCCAACCACATTAAGAATATCGTACCAGCTGTTACTACCACTATTGTAGTAATTAATCTAAAAGGCTCTAAACTGGTAACAATCTGAGCCGAAGACTGTCTTAACATTATAATCATGCCATAAGCCTGCAATACTGCTAAAGGTACCGCTAGCCAACGTGTATACATATTAATCTTTTGCCGACCATATTCTCCTTCTTTAGATAATTCTTCTAATTTAGGAACAATCATAGCTAACAACTGAAAAATAATGGAAGCAGTAATATATGGGCCAACGCCTAACATCACAACTGAAAAATTTTCCATGCCACCACCAGAAAAAACATTCATCAAGCCTAAAATTTGATTGGAACTAAAAAAATTCCGTAAAGCCGTAGCATCTACTCCCGGAATTGGTACGTGAGCTGCAATCCGAAAAACTACTAACAAACCAACCACGGCTAAAATGTTGTTGCGCAAATCTCTAATTTTCCAAAGTTGTGATAGTTTTTCCCAAAACATAAAGCTGTTTAGTTTTTACTAATTTGTGCCTGGCCGCCTGCTTTGACAATTGCCTCTTTAGCGCTAACTGAATAACTCACCGCTTTTACTTTCAAAGCTTTAGTTATTTTGCCCTTACCTAAAATTTTTACGCCCCATTTAATCTTTTTCACTAAACCGACCTCTAAAATTTTCTTAGCGGTGACAGTTTCGCCGTCGGCAAAATTATTTTCTAAATCCTGCAGATTAACTACTGAGGGCTTTTCATAAATACTCTTAAAGCCGCGTTGCTTAGGAATCCGTCGAACAATCTGTTTCAAGCCCAACATCTTTAAACCGCCTCGGCCACCAGATCTTGCTCGTTGACCTTTTTGACCACGACCAGAATAAGTACCACTGCCAGCATTACCACGACCAACTCGCTGACTTTTCTTTTTAGCACCCACCGCTGGTTTTAAATTAGTTAAAGTTAACATAAATTAAAATTACTTTTTAGACGATTTTTTAGACAATTTCAACTTGCTCAAAGCTAACAAAGTAGCTCTAACATTATTAATTTTATTATTACTACCCAAAATCTTAGCTACAATATTTGGCACGCCGGCTAATTCTAAAACTTGACGAGCAGCACCACCAGCAATAATACCAGTACCTTTAGGAGCCGGCTTAATTAATATTTTAGCGGCTCCATATTTTTCGGTTACTTCATGAGGAATAGTTTCTCTAACCATTGCCACCGTTAATAAAGATTTTTCAGCTTGATTAACCGCTTTATTCACCGCCAAAGTAACATCAGCACCTTTAGCTAGACCCATGCCAACCTTACCTTGATGATTACCAATTAAAACACAAGCACGAAAACGCAAACGCTTACCACCGGCCATCACACGAGTGACCCTGGCTAGATCAACAATCTTTTGCTCAAATTCTTTAGCCGCCCGCGTGTCTTCGGTTTCCAGTCTGCCTTTTTCTTTTTCTGATTGTTCTTTAACTTTTTCTTTAACTTGGTTAATCATAAAATATTAATAATTTTGGATAATTAAATCTTTAGCCCCGCTGCTCGGGCCGCTTCGGCTACTGCCTTAACCCGACCGTGATACTTGGAACCACCTCGGTCAAAAACTGCCTGAGTTATTTCTTTAGCCGCGGCTTTTTTGGCGATCAATTCCCCAACTTTGGTGGCTTTTTCGGTTTTTTTAATTTTTTTATCTTTAATTTCTAAATCCGAAGCAGCGACCAAAGTTTTACCCTGTTCATCATCAATTAATTGGGTGTAAATATGCTGTAAACTACGATAAACTGCCAATCGTGGTCGAACAACCGTACCAGAAATCTTCGCCCTCACCCGACGGTGACGTCTATTTTTGTTTACTTGTTTCTTTTTTGCTATTTTACTCATAAAGATGAATTAGTTTGAAAAATTATTTAGCACCAACCGCCTTAGCCGCTTTACCCGCCTTTTTACGTAAAATTTCATCGGCATATTTAATACCTTTACCTTTGTAAGGCTCTGGTTTTTTTAAAGCTCTGATATTAGCCGCGGTCTGACCCAGTAAATCTTTATCGGGACTAGTTAAAGTAATGATATTCTTTTCAACCAATGCTACCAAACCCGCCGGCAACATAAATTCCACAGGATGAGAGAAACCTAAATTTAAAATCATTTTATTGCCAGCTAATTGTGCCTTATAACCAATGCCGTTTATTTCTAATTTCTTTTCATATCCCTTACTAACCCCAATTACTGCATTGTTAATTAAACTGCCAAACAAACCCCACAAAGCTCTTTGCTTTTTTTCTCCCGCTGCTAACACGCTAGTGGTGATTTCTTTATCAGTTAAATTAACCTTAATATCGGGGTGTAACATTAAAAATAGTTCCCCTTTAGGGCCTTTAAACTTTAATTCTTGACCAAGCAAATTAGCGGTAACGCCAGCTGGTAAAGTAATGATTTTTTTGCCAATACGACTCATATAATTTTAATAAATTTCACAAATTAATTCTCCACCCAAACCTTTTTTCTTAGCTTCTCTATTTGTCATCAAACCTTGTGAAGTAGAGATAACCGCTAAACCTTGACCACCCAAAACATTTGGTAATTCTTCCTTGGTAACATAAACTCGGCGACCAGGCGTAGAAATTCTTTTTAAACTGCGAATAATCGGTTCGTTTTCCGTATAACCTAAGCCTAGTTTAATTTCGCCAAAACCATTATCTACTTTTTCAGCCAAAGTTAAAAATCCTTCGCGTACTAATAGCTGAGCAATGTTTAATTTAACTTTAGAGAAAGGTAAAATCACCTCACGCTTTTTTACTAGCTGAGCATTTCTAATTCTGGTAAGCATGTCAGCAATTGGATCAGTCATATTTAAATAAATTAATTAATAATTTTATAAATTACCAGCTACTCTTCCTTATCCCTGGTACTTGCCCACCATCGGCCAATTCGCGGAAACAGATACGACATAAATCAAAATCTCTCATGTAGCCATTTTTACGACCGCAACGCCAACAGCGTCTTACTATTCTAGTAGAGTACTTTGGTTTTTTCTGTGATTTTACCACCCAAGTTTTAGTAGCCATAAATCTTTATATAAATAACTTACTACTTAATAGGAAATCCTAATAACTTTAATAAAGCTAAGCCTTCTGCCTTGTTTTTAGCTGTAGTTTTAATGGCTACTTCTAAACCAAAGGTGCGCTCCATTTCGTCGGCCTTAATTTCAGGAAAGGCTAAGTTTTCTTTAAAACCAATATTTAAATTTCCTTTATCATCTAAACTTTTGGCTTCCAAACCACGAAAATCTCTAACCCGAGGTAAAGAGATTGAAACCAACTTATCAACAAATTGATACATTCTTTGACCGCGCAAAGTAACCATTAAACCCACCACCTGCCCTTGTCTAATCTTAAAATTAGAAATTGCTAGCCGAGCCAAAGTACGCACTGGTTTTTGACCAGAAATACGTTGCAAACCGCTTTCCACATTTTCTAAAAACTTCGGATCAGCATTTTTAGAGGAAATACCAACATTCAACACTACCTTTTCTAATCTTGGTACTGCCAAATTATTAGTATAGCCAAAAGATTTCTTTAATTCTGGCACTACTTCTTTAATGTATTTATCTGTTAATCTGTTTTTCATAACTTAATAAATTAAATAACTTCTTTACATTTACGACAAATTCTTCGTTTAATTTTATCCTGACCTATTTGATAAGCCACCCTAACCGCCTTACTACAATGCGGACAAACCAACATTACCTTAGCTAAAGTTAACGGGGCTGGATATTGAATTTTTTGTCCTTTTTCATTTTCTTTGCGCGGTCGGCGATGTTTAATAATCAAATTTAAACCCTCCACCACTACCTTGAAATCGGCTGGCACAGCTTTCAACACCTTACCGGTTTTACCTTTGTCTTTACCGGTAATAACTTTTACAATGTCGCCTTTCTTGATTTTCATAAATATCTAAACTTAAACTTTTTATAAAACCTCAGGAGCTAAAGAAATTATCTTACTAAAACCCTTAGCCCTTAACTCACGAGCCACCGGACCAAAAATACGCGTCCCCTTGGGTTCCTTACTCTTAGGATCAACAATAACCCCAGCATTTTCATCAAATCTAACATAAGTACCATCCGCTCGACGAGTTTCTTTTCTGGTGCGAACAATAACCGCTTTTAAAACTTCCCCTTTTTTAACCATGCTGTGAGGAATCGCTTCTTTAACGGCTACTGTAACAATATCACCCAAATGACCAAAGCGTTTTTTGTAACCACCGTGCACCTTAAAAACCTGCATGCGTTTAACGCCGGTGTTGTCTGCTGAGACTAAATAACTTCTTTCTTGAACCATATATAATTAACTTAAAACTTATTTAACAATTTTTACTAAACGCCAACGCTTATCTTTGCTTAAAGGTCGACATTCTACAAATTCTACAATCTGACCAACTTTCGCTTCATTCTTTTCGTCATGCACTTTGTATTTAGTAAAAACTTTATACTGCTTACCATATTTAGAATGCCATTTTAAGGTCACAACCTTAACCACAATGGTTTTTTGCATTTTAGCTGAAACCACTTCTCCGATAAATTTTCTAAAAATTTTGGTTGGTGACATAAAGTTATTGTTTAGACTCTTTTTCTTTTAAAATAGTCAATCTTTTAGCAATTCCTAATCTAACCACTCTAATTTCTCTAACATTTTTTAATTGTTTAGAAGCGATTTTAAACTTTAATTCTCGCAATTTAACCTGCTCTTCAGCAATTTCTTTGCGTAATTCTGTTGGTGATTTTTCTCTAAGTTCTTTGACTTTCATAACTAGTCTTGTTTAGTAATAAATTTAGTCCTGACTGATAACTTATGAGAAGCCAACCGCATCGCTTCGCGACCGTCGGTAATTGCTACTCCATCCATTTCAAACATTACTGTGCCTGGCAAAACTTTGGCGACATAATATTCTGGCACACCCTTACCACCACCCATGGTTGACTGAGAACCTTTTTGGGTAATTGGCCAATCCGGAAAAATTCTAATCCAAACTTTGCCGTTACGTTTAATAAATCTAGTCATCGCCCGACGCGCGGCTTCAATTTGTCTAGCCGAAACCCAACCGCCAGTTACTGCCCGTAGGCCAAAACTGCCAAAACTAAGTTCGCGTTTACGACAAGCATTCCCCTTGATATCTGGGCGATGCCACTTGCGATGTTTTGTTTTTCTTGGAGCCAACATAAATTATTTATTACTTATCTTCTTACTACGACTCTTAGGTTTAACGTTTTCTTCTTTAAACTCTTTAACTTCTTTATCTTTTGTTTCCTTAGCAAATAGTTCCCCTTTATAAACCCAAACTTTAACCCCAATCTTACCATAAATAGTCTGAGCTGCACCTCTAGCATAATCAATATCTGCGCGTAAAGTTTGTAAAGGTAGTTTACCAGAAAATAGGGTGCCATCTCGAGCAATTTCTGCCCCATTTAACCGACCAGCGACGATAATTTTTACTCCCAATGCTCCGGCTTTTTCTGCCCGACCAATTGCCCCCTTAACCGCTCGACGAAACAAAACTCTTTTTTCTAAATCCGTAATCACCTGTTGCATTAAAATAGTGGCGGATAGGTTTGGCTTATCAACTTCAAAAATATTTATATTTAAACTGTCGACAGTGTACTTTTGCGTCTTTTTATCACGTAAAAACTTATTTTTAATTTCTTTTTTTAATTCTTCAATTCCCGCGCCACCCCGACCAATAATTACCCCGGGCTTAGCCGTATGAATAATAATTGTCAAAGATTTTTGAGAGCGTTCAACGTCAATTTTAGCTACCATTGCTTCACGCAACTTATTTCGTAAATATTTTTTAATTACCACGTCCTCACGTAAATACTGCTGGTAATTCTTAACGCTAAACCATTTAGAATTCCAGGTATCAATAATACCGATTCGGAAAATTTTTGGATTGACTTTTTGACCCATATTAATTTATTCTTGTCTAACAATTTATTAACCAGTCTTACGACTGAACAAGCGACGCTTAGTAGAACCGGCTTGACCCTTGGCTTTATCAGCTACCGCTTTATTTTTAACACTTTCTTTTTCGGCTTTTTTAGCCTCTTCCAAACTAACTGTTTTTACTGCTACAGTATTTTTAACTGCCCGCTTGGCAGATTTTGCACTTAAAACCTTTTCTTCCAAAATTACTGTTAAATGGCTAGTGCGTTTTCTAATTGGTGTCGCTCGACCCATCGCTTTAGGCAACCAACGATCGAGCACTGGGCCACCATCTACCTGGATATCTTTAATCTTTAAGTTATCAATTTCAATCTGCCAATTATTTTTAGCATTAGCGACCGCCGAATTAATCAATTTAACCACTGGCCGACTACTAATTTTAGGAATAAATTTTAACTGCGCTAAAGCCAAGGTAACATCTTTACCTTTAACTAAGTCGGTAACCAAACGCACCTTGCGCGGACCAATTCTTAAATAATTTAATGTAGCAGTTATTTGCATAAAAATTATTTCTTAGTTTCCACCGTCGCCTTAGCGGCTTTGGCGGCATCTTGCGCAGTCGCAGCCTGTTTAACTTCTAAATCTCGTTGCATTTTACCACCATGTTTAACAAACTTACGAGTTGGCGAAAATTCTCCTAACTTATGACCAACCATATTTTCTACTGCTAAAACTGGAATATGAGTCTTACCGTTATGCACGCCAAAAGTAAAGCCTAACATTTCTGGGGTAATTGTACAATCCCGAGACCAGGTTTTAATAACTACTTTTTCACCAATCTTAACCCGCCCAATCTTTTTTAAGATATTTGGATCAACCCAGGGCCCTTTTTTTAGTGATCTAGACATATATTATTTCTTTCTACGAATAATTAGTTTATCTGATTTTTTATTCTGTTTTCTAGTCTTAACACCCAAAGCATGTTTACCCCAAAGTGTCTTAGGATATTTCAAACCAATTGGGTTAACACCTTCGCCACCACCATGAGGATGATCCACTGGATTCATCGCTTTACCACGAACTGAAGGTCTAATGCCTTTGCGACGCAAGCGACCAGCTTTACCCCAACGAATATTTTGCCAGTCAGAATTAGAAACCATGCCAATCGTTGCTAAACAATTTTCACTAACCATTCTAATTTCACCGCTGGGGATCTTTAAAGTAACAAAACCATTTTCTAAAGCTTGCAACTGAGCACCCAAACCTGCTGAACGGACCAATTTTCCGCCCTTTCTAGGCTCCAATTCAATATTATGCACAAACAAACCGACTGGAATATTTTTTAAAACTGTGCGGTTGCCCACTTTTATTTCTAATGGTTGCAAGGAACTAACTATCTTATCACCGACTTTTAAATCTTGTGGCGCTAAATGATAGCGTTTTTCACCATCAGCATAGTTAACTAAAGCAATAAAAGCACTACGATTAGGATCATATTCAATGGCTGCAACCCTACCAACAATATTAAATTTATCTTGCTTAAAATCAACCAAACGAATAAAAGTCTTAACGCCACCACCTTGATGTCTAACTGTAATTTTTCCACTAACATTACGACCGGCTTGAATTTTTTTGGTGGAAATTAAAGATTTTTCTGGGCGTTTTTTAGTCAATCCCGAAAAATCCAAAACACTGGTTTGGCGACGAGCGGGACTAGTTGGTCGATAAATTCTAATTGACATATTTGATTAATAAACTAAACAATTAAGCATTCTGATGAGAAAATTCAATTTTTTCTCCGGCTTTTAAGGTTATTAAGGCTTTCTTCCAAGCTTTAGTTTCACCAGAAGTTTTTCCATATTTTACTTTCCGGCCACGAACTTTTATCATATTAACCTTAATTGGCGTGACTCCATAAATAGCCGCTACTACTTTAGCAACTTCTGTTTTATTAGCTTTGGCCAAAACCGCAAAAACATACTTATTTTGTACCGCTAAATTAGCGGATTTTTCCGTAATAACTGGCCTAACTAATAAATGCTGATTAACTAAATTTCCATGGCTAGATTTCTTAATATCCGCTACTTCTACTGATTTTTCTGTAGCTACTGGCTTAACCTTAACCGCCCCAGTGGTTTTGGTCACCACCTTCTTAGCCGGCTTAGCCTTAGTTTCTTCTTCTTTATTAAAAATATTATTTAAAATACTCATAAATTTATTTAATCTTTTTGCCGTAAGTTTCAACCAATTGCTCTACGGCGGCGTTAGTAATAATTAAATTGGTTCGTTTCAACATTTCTAAAATATTTAAACTTTTGGCCGAAACCACAGAAGTCTTTGGCAAATTTTTAGCCGATAATTTTACCTCATCATTCTTTTTATCTAAAATAATCAAAACATTATTTAATTTTAAAGTCTTTAAAACCTTGGCCAATTCTTTGGTCTTAACTGAAGTCAAAACCAAATCTTCAAGCACTGTAATCTTTTCCGCTAACGCTTTGTCCGATAACACCATTCTTAAAGCCAAAGATTTAACCTTTTTATTAACTTTTTGTTTATAATTGCGATCGTTGCGGGGACCAAAAGTTACACCGCCACCCTTCCAAATTGGTGAACGAGAAGAACCATGTCGCGCCCGACCAGTCCCTTTTTGCTTCCAAGGTTTTTTACCGCCACCCCGAACTTCACCCTTAGTTTTAGTATGCGCCCAGGGTTCGCGTAAATTGGCTAAAATCGCCGTTACTACTTGATGAACCACCGATTCTTTAACTGGCACCGCAAAAATCTCCTTGGGTAGTTCCCTGGTTCCGACTTCTTTACCTTGTTGATTATAAACTTTAACTTGCATATTTAATTAAAATTTTCTTTAAACTTTTACTTCTTCTACTGAAACCGGAGCTTCGGTTACTACTGACGCCTCAGTGACCACTTCAGCCACTGGTTGTTCAACTAATTCTGCCACTTGAGCAATTTTTAATTCGCCCAAAGCCGTAATAATTAATAAACCGTTACGCGCCCCCGGCAAACTACCAGAGACTAATAAAGAATTATCCGTTTCATTTATTTCTAAAACTTTTGAACCTTGTAAAAAAACCTGTTGCGTACCCATATGACCAGGCATTCTTAAACCCTTAAATACCTTTTGAATACCGCCCGAACCAATTGCTCCAGGCATTCTAAGGTTATCTTTATGACCGTGGGTTTTGGGTCCACCCGCAAAATGATGACGTCTAACTACCCCCTGAAAACCTCGGCCCTTGGCCCAACCAGTAATATTTAATTTATCACCAATCGCAAAAACTGAAACTTTAACCTCATCGCCCACTTTAACTTCCGGTAATTTTGTTTCACCCTTTTTATCAAAACGAAATTCTTTTAGCTGAGCAAAGTTCCCCAAACCCTTTAGCTGACCAGCCAAAGCTTTGGAAACCTTTTTCTTTTTACCAAAACCAACCTGAACGGCTAAATAACCGTCAGATTTTTGGTCTTTTAAGGCCACTATTTTACAAGGTTCAGCCACCAATTTAGTAGCAGCGATTACCTTGCCTTCAGGAGTAAACACCTGAGTCATGGCCACTTTTTTAGCTAAAATAAATTTCATAATAAATTAATATTTTTTCTATAACAAAAGCCGGAACTAATCCCGGCTCCCGAACTACCGGTAAATGTTAGTAAAATTTTATGTTATCACTTTGTCAATTCCTTCATCTTAACCTCAGCCCGGTAAGCACTTCCTGATTTAGGGTTATTTACCTCGCTAAGCCTAAGTTATTACATTTTAATTTCTATATCCACTCCGGCCGGCATGTTTAAATTACTTAAAGAATCAATTGTTTTGGCCGTGGGCTCTATAATATCCAAAATTCTTTTATGCGTTCGCATTTCGTACTGATCTCTAGCATTCTTATGAACAAAAGTAGAACGATTAACCGTGTACTTTTTCTTTTCCGTTGGTAAAGGAATTGGGCCTTGATATTCCGCTCCGGAACGTTTAATGGCTTCAATAATAGTCTTAGCGGCCTGATCAATAATTTTATAATCGTAAGCTCTAATTTTAATACGAATCTTCTGCTTCTCTCCACCTTCGGTGGTAGCAGGACTAGTTTTAACGATTGTCTCTTTTCCTTTGACCATGTGATTGCTAAAGAACGTGGGTTTTAAACCAATAGTTCCCGTTATTATTTAATTATCTTAGCGACAGTACCAGCACCAACAGTGCGTCCACCTTCGCGAATAGTAAACTTGCCTTTTTCTTCCAAAGAAACTGGTTTGATTAATTTAACCTTCAAACTAACCGTATCGCCCGGCATTACCATTTCGGTGCCTTCTGGCAATTCCACTTCACCAGTAACGTCGGTAGTACGAATATAAAACTGTGGCTTGTATCCTTTAAAGAATGGCTTATGTCTACCACCTTCTTCTTTGGTTAAAATATAAATCTGTCCTTCAAATTCAGTATGCGGCGTAATTGAACCTGGTTTAGCAATTACCTGACCACGTTCCACTTCTTCTTTTTTGGTTCCCCGTAATAGCAATCCCGCATTATCGCCCGCGCGACCTTCTTCTAGTTGTTTTTTAAACATTTCAATACCAGTAACTACGGTCTTTTGAGTGGCGGTTAAACCAACAATTTCCATTTCATCATTCAACTTAACTACACCACGTTCAATTCTACCAGTGACTACCGTGCCACGACCTTCAATGGAAAAAATATCTTCAATTGGCATCAAAAATGGCTTATCGGTATCACGAGCTGGTTCAGGAATATATTCATCTAAGGTTTGAATCAACTTCATGACAGCATCACCATCTGGACCGGCAGTGTTTTCTAAAGCTTTCAAAGCTGAACCACGAATAATTGGCGTAGTATCACCAGGGAATTCATATTTCTTTAATAAATCGCGGACTTCTTCTTCTACTAAATCTAGCAACTCTTTATCTTCCACCATGTCGCATTTATTTAAGAAAACCACAATATAAGGCACGCCAACTTGTCTAGCTAATAAAATATGTTCGCGAGTCTGAGGCATTACCCCATCAGTCGCGGCAACTACCAAGATAGCACCATCCATTTGAGCCGCACCGGTAATCATGTTTTTGATATAATCGGCATGTCCTGGACAATCGATATGAGCATAATGGCGTTTATCGGATTCATATTCAACGTGAGCCACCGCAATAGTAATACCGCGAGCTTTTTCTTCGGGAGCATTATCAATTTGATCAACGCCCTTATCTTGAGAGACGTAGCCTTTGTCTTTTAACACTTTCAAGATAGCCGCGGTTAGAGTGGTCTTGCCGTGGTCTACGTGACCAATTGTGCCTACATTAACATGAGGTTTTGTTCTTTGATAGATTGCCATGGTTATTTTCTCCTTCAAGCGGTCCCCCAGCTTATAGTAGGGTTTTAGCCAGACCGCTAAAATTTAAGTATTTAAATGTATTATTAATTAAAAAGCAATAATATTATAAATTAAAAATTATTTTCTGTCAAATCTTGATACTTACAGGTTTTCCACTGGCTCAATGTAATATTGATCTTCTTTATTATTATCTTTGTTTTCTACAAAATCAGTATTGTTTTCCAAGGGATTATTAGCCACTGATTCTAACTCCTCTTTGGCTAATTTTTGGCTTAAATCAGACAAAATATCATTTGATTGACCAGCTTTCCACAAAGCAATGTCACGATTGATTTTAGACAATAATTCTTCTTCTGTCAAGTCCGCAACATCAGATTGACCTAGGATAAATCTTTCATAGTCCTTAAGGTTCATAATAACATAAGCCGAATTACCGGCTGTATCAGTAATCACCAACTTATCCCCAGTTTTTTGAATCAAATTAATCAAACGAGTTAATTTATCCATATATTTTGTTACTTTTTACGACCTTCAATAATCTCTAAAGCCACGTTTTTTGGCACTTCCATATAACGCTCCAATTCCATATTATAACTAGCGCGACCTTGAGTCATGGACCGCAATTGAGTGGCATAGCCGAACATTTCGGCTAAAGGCACCTTAGCATCAATTACCTTAACCCCAGAACGATCTCGCATTTCAATAATCTGACCGCGTTTAGCATTGATATCGCCCATAACATCACCCATAAACTGTTCGGGAGTAATAATTTCTACTTTCATAATTGGTTCTAACAAAATTGGATCCGCTTTTTTAACCGCTTCCTGTAAAGCTAACGAACCAGCAATTTTAAAAGCGGCTTCGGAAGAGTCAACATCATGATAGCTACCATCATACACCGTGGCTTTAATATCAATTAATTGATAGCCGGCTAAAACACCTTTATCCAAGGCCTCTTTAACACCCTTACCAATTGGGGCAATATATTCTCTAGGGATAGAACCGCTCTTGATTTTATCTTCAAATTCAAAACCTTTGCCTGGTTCTAATGGTTCAATGCGTAACCAGCAATGGCCATATTGACCACGACCGCCAGACTGACGAATATATTTACCTTCACCTTCCGCTTTTTTCTTAATCGTTTCTCGATATGCTACCTGTGGTTTACCCACATTAGCCTCTACTTTAAATTCGCGCTTCATGCGATCAACAATAATATCCAAATGTAATTCACCCATGCCTTCAATAATTGTCTGCATGGTTTCTTCATCGGTATGAACTCTAAAAGTTGGATCTTCTTCGGCTAATTTTTGTAAAGCCACGCCCATTTTTTCTTGATCGGCATTAGTTTTTGGCTCAATCGCTACCGAAATAACTGGCTCTGGAAAAACGATTCTTTCTAAAATAATTGGATGTTCGGGATCAGAAATAGTATCCCCGGTAGTGGTATTTTTTAAACCGACAATCGCGGCAATTTCTCCCGCATAAACTTCATCAACTTCTTCGCGAGAATTAGCATGCATTCTAACAATCCGACTAACCCGTTCGCGTTCACCGTTGCTATTATTTACTACATAAGAACCGGATTTTAAAATTCCGGAATAAATTCTAAAATAAGCTAACTTGCCCACGAAAGGATCAGAAGCAATTTTGAAAGCTAAACCCACAAATGGTTGATTGTCGGCAATCACCACCGGGATCTTTTTTTCAATATCATTAACATCCATGCCGGTTGGTGGTTTAATATCTAAAGGTGACGGCAAATAATCATTAACCGCATCCAACATAAATTGAATGCCTTTATTTTTTAAAGCCGAACCGCACAAAACCAACACAAATTTATTGCGAATCACGCCCAACCGTAAACCCCGTTTAATTTCGGGAATAGTTAATTCTTCACCGTTTAAATACTTATTCATTAAAACATCATCTTGCTCGGCGGCTACTTCCACCAATTGATGACGATACTTTTCAACATCTTCTTTCATTTCTGGCGGGACCTCTTGCACTTCCCATTTGGTACCAGAATCATCTTCAAAATAAACTTCGGCTTTGCGCTCTAATAAATCAACTAATCCTTTAAAAGTTTCCGCCGAACCAATTGGTAATTGCATCGGGTAAGCATTTTTGGTCAAACGTTCATGAATTGATCTTAAGTCGGCATAAAAATCCGCCCCCATGCGATCCATTTTATTAATAAAACATAAGCGTGGCACACTATATTCATCGGCATAATGCCAATTGGTTTCGGATTGCGGCTCAACCCCCGCTACGCCATCAAAAATAACGACGCCGCCATCAAGCACCCGCAAACTACGTTTAACTTCTACTGTAAAATCAATATGCCCCGGGGTATCAAT
>Ga0172379_10000927_pt1 | contig 64936 bp, 82 predicted proteins | sample GrowelOW334metaG_FD_119756 | JGI IMG/M metagenome (GOLD analysis project Ga0172379, IMG submission 119756) | Groundwater microbial communities from an aquifer near a municipal landfill in Southern Ontario, Canada - Groundwater well OW334 metaG | ecosystem: Environmental > Aquatic > Deep... | reverse complement strand
GGGGTTTAAAGCCCCTGCCTCTTTAGCAAAGAGGTACGTTAGACCACTCTGACACGTCTCCAATGCAAGCAATTTATCATATTTTGAGGACTTTTCATAACCGATAAAAATAATTTCCTTGACCCAAAAATTTTTTGTGCTAAGTTTGATTCAGACATTCACACGAGGAAATCGTGAACCAGAATACGCATGGACACGAGATCGCGACCAACAAGACCGAAGATGGTCGCGAGCAGATTACCTGCCTCGGTGCAAATTGCCGAGGGGATCATCGAATCAGACACCCGCTTATGAAGGACAAGGATTGGGAAAACAGGAAGACAGAGTTTCTTGCTCTTCATTCCTCTTGGTCTTGTGTCCAAGCTGCAGACCGCTGAGTGATTCAGCGGTCTTTTCTTTATAAAGCTATAATAGAAGTATGCTTGAGATAAAAAGATATCACTTCGATTCGATTCTCTCCATCGTTTTAATAATCATTCTCGTTTTGCATTATGCAAAATTTCTTTCGATTTTTGATACCAATATTTTAGCCATCACGGCTATCCTCGGCACCCTCCCCGTACTCTGGAGTGCTGTCCGATCAATCTTTGAAGATGATTGGGCATCGATGGATACCCTCGCTTCCATCGCACTCATCTTTTCACTCTTGGCCAATCAGTGGTCCTCTGCTGTTTTCATCTCTCTCATGCTCGCTGCCGCTCGCATTCTCGGTGACCTCACCCAAGCGCAGATGAAGAAAAGTATAAAAGGTCTGCTTAAACTTCGTCCAGACAAAGTGCAAGTAGAACGCGGTGAAAAAATTGAAATTATTCCTCTCATGCAAGTAATGATTGGTGATGTGGTCGTCGTCGATTTGAGTGACCGTATCCCCGTAGACGGAATAGTGATTTCAGGCAATGCTTCTGTAGATGAATCGTCCCTCACCGGTGAATCACTACCTATTGAGAAAACTGTCGGCTCGAAAGTTTATAGTTCTACATTAGTGATGAATGGAGGGATGCGTATAAAAACCGAACTTGTGGGCAAAGACACCACTCTCGAAAGGATTATTAATCTCGTAGAATCTGCGCGTTCAGAAAAACCAAAAACTCAAACACTCGGAGAAAAATTTGGTAAAATTTATTTGATTTCGATGATTATCCTCTCAGGCGTGTTGTTTCTCGTCACTCACAATCTCATGCTCGTGCTCGCAGTTGTGCTCGTTGTCTGCGCGGATGACATTGCGGTGGCCATCCCTATCGCCTATCTCCGAGGTATAAGTGCAGCCGCGCATCGAGGCATCATCATCAAAGGTGCGATGCATTTGGAAACATTGGGCAAAGCGCAAATTTTCGTTTTTGATAAAACAGGTACATTGACCCGAGGCAAGCTCGCTGTCTCAAACATCGTGCCGGCTGAAGGTTATACAGAAAGAGACGTTTTGGAGTTTGGGATTTTCGCTGCAGAACGCTCTAAACATCCAATAGATTTAGCCGTGATGACCTATGCCCTATCACACGGAGTAGTGAAACAAGAATTGGATTCTTTTGAAGAAATAAGTGGCAAAGGAATCAAAGTTCAAAAATCTGGGAACACAGTAGTACTCGGTCGAGAAACATTTTTAAAATCTGAAAATATTATTTTCTCTCCCGAGTTAGAGAAAAAAGCGTCTGAACTTTCAGACAAGGGATTGAGTATTTCTTATGTGGCCAAGAATGGGAAGACTATTGGCTTCGCTGCAGTTTCTGATGAGATCAAATCGAATGCGAAGCAGGCTATAGAAGAATTAAAGAGTTTGGGAGTGAAAAAAGTGGTGATGCTCACCGGAGATAACGAACGCGTCGCTCGAAATGTGGCCGAGAAACTCGGCATCACTGATTTTCGTTCAGGACTTTTGCCCGAAGACAAAGTGAATACCATCAAGGAATTGCACAAGGAAGGCATCGTAGTGATGGTCGGGGATGGGGTAAATGATGCAGCCGCACTCTCGGTCGCTCATGTGGGTATAGCCATGGGTGCGATGGGTGTTGATGGAGCGATTGAATCTGCAGAGATTGTTCTCATGCGAGATGACCTCACGAAAATCGCTGAGACCATTCGCCTCGCTCGAAAAGTGGAGAAAGTTTCCATCCAAGATTTTTGGATTTGGGGTATCACAAACACTGCCGGACTCGCATTTGTATTCGGGGGTCTCATCGGACCTTCTGGTGCAGCTGCATACAACTTTATCTCTGACTTCTTCCCTCTCATGAACTCCGTGCGTGTGCGAACCAACAAAATTGCTGAATAAATATGAATCTCGCCGACAATCTCAAAAATCATTTTCGAATTTTACCTGCTCAAGAGAAAGCTTTAAAAAAGCTCGGGATTTCGAACGTGGAAGATTTGCTTTATCACTTCCCTGTGCGCTATGTAGACACAGCTGATGTACAAAGTATTGCAGATTTAAAAAAGGGTGACACGATTGTAGTTTTCGGGGAAATTAGTGGTTTGAAAACCAAGAAAGGGTTTCGCTCGCATATACCGATGAGCGAAGCGTGGCTCGCTGATGATACGGGGAAAATAAAAATCGTATGGTTCCACCAAGCTTATTTGGCCAAGATGCTTGTAGAAAATTCTTTTGTGCGAGTAGAAGGCAAGGTTAGCCAGAAAAAATCCGGCCTGTCTGCGCAGGCAGGTGAATTATATTTCTCTAATCCAAAAATCGAAGCCGGCTCAGATCTTTTTAACCCCAAGGGCGAACACACTCTTTATCCTATTTATCCGGAAACTCGTGGCCTTACTTCGAATTGGATATTTCATAAAATTCAAAAAATTTTTAATGATGAATTTTTGAATAGCATTTCTGACCCAATTCCAGATGAAATTTTAAAAAGATACAGCCTTCCCTCTCTGCGTACTGCACTCATATGGATTCACACTCCGCACAACAAAAATCATTATGAAAGTGCTCGCAAAAGGTTTGCTTTCGAAGAAATTTTCTTCATCCAACTTGAGAAGCAGAAAACCAAACACGAATTCGCAGAAAAAAATGCTTTTATAATCGAAAAGACTGATGTTGAAATGAATAAATTTATTGATCGATTTCCATTCAAAGCCACGGATGCTCAATATAAATCCATCGGTCACATCCTGAATGATTTTCAAAGCGGACACCCCATGTCCCGCTTGCTCGAAGGAGATGTGGGTTCAGGCAAAACCGCAGTGGCCGCAGCGGCTGCTTATGCAGTGACTACCTCAAAACCGAAAGGTCAAAATTTCGGGACACTTCAAACTGCTTATATGGTCCCCACAGAAATATTGGCTCAGCAACATTTCGAATCTTTTATAAAATACTTTAAACATCTTCCCATAAACATCGCGTTCATCACGGGCACTGGTTGTAGAAAGTTTCCTTCTAAAGTTAATCCGGATGGATGGACAGACATATCACGCACACAACTTTTAAAGTGGGTAATAAACGGTGAGATAGCTGTCCTCATCGGCACACATGCTCTAATTCAAAAATCGGTGAAGTTCAAACACCTCGCATTGGCCATCATTGATGAACAGCATAGATTTGGTACAGCCCAGAGACAAAAATTGGTTGATAAGGATAATATTGTTCCACATCTTTTGAGCATGACAGCTACTCCTATCCCCCGAACACTCGCCCTCACACTCTACGGAGACCTCGACCTTTCACTCCTCGACGAAATGCCAGCAGGGAGAAAACAAATCATCACTGAAATAGTGACTTCGGACGGTAGGCCCGCCGCCTACAAAAAAATCAGAGAGGAACTGGCGTCGGGTAGACAACTGTATGTGATTTGCCCACGTATAAATGAACCAGATCCGGACAAAGAGCTCGCAGTGTTGGCCAAATCAGTGAAAGAGGAAGCCAAAAGATTAAAACAAGAAATTTTCCCTGAATACAATATTGAAATTTTACATTCAAAAATGTTGCCGAAAGATAAAGAAGCAGTAATGATGGATTTTAAAAACAAAAAAATTGATATTCTGGTTTCAACTTCTGTAGTTGAAGTCGGAGTAAACGTAGAAAACGCATCACTCATCATCATCGAAGGAGCTGAGAGGTTCGGACTCGCTCAACTTCATCAACTTCGTGGGAGAGTCTTGCGCGGGACACATCAGCCGTATTGCTTCGTCTTCGCTGAATCAAAATCGGACAAAACTATTGAGCGCCTGAAAGCCCTTAAAACAGCAAAGAATGGATTTGAACTCGCAGAATTTGATCTCGCTCAACGCGGAGCTGGAGAATTGTATGGACGCAAGCAGTGGGGTCTCTCCGACCTCGCGATGGAAGCCATTAAAAATATCAAAATGGTCGAAGCTACTCGCACCGAAGCCACCAAGATTATTGAAGAAGACCCAACCCTTTCAAATCATCTAACCTTAAAAAACCGCGTTGAATCTGCATCAAACAAAATTCATTTTGAATAGTCTGCATTTTTGCTATAGTATTGTTCTAAACCGCCCTTAGCTCAGTTGGTTAGAGCATCGAGCTTATACCTCGAGGGTCCCACGTTCGAATCGTGGAGGGCGGACAATTTGATGACTGCAACAAAACCTGTGATAGAATTATCCGAATGAATTGGAATTATAATTTTCTGGCCAATGCGACAGCGGTCACGCACATCACTATTGTTTTTCTTGTCCTCATCGGAATTCTCGTAAGTATTAGATACAAAAGATTTCGACCGTGGGAATCACTTATTTTAGTTGCAGTAGTAATCCTTTGGTCTGTTTATGGTAATTGTCCTTTGACTATCGTTGAAGAAAACTTTCGTATTCTCGCGGGCAACCCGACTTATATAACCTCTGTTGGCTTTCTCCCCTTCTATGCGCACAAGCTCCTCAATATAAGTTTAAACAGCAGTACGGTCGTCCGAAGTACGTATTTCACCGGAGGAATATTCACTCTCGCTTCTGTAGAATGGCTCAGCCCATATATAAACATGGAATTATTCAAATTGAGAAAACTTCTTGGTTTCAAACAAAAAACTAATCATAAAAAGGGTGTGAATAAACGACTTGCTTAGAGAAAAATTTCACGTGGTATAATTTAGAGCGGTTATAAAATAAATTTAAAATATGAAATTACACAAGATTGCATTTATTCTTCTCGTCATCGGAGGTTTGAATTGGCTCTTGGTCGGTTTGATTTCCGGATGGGATCTCGCAAGCTACATCGGTGCGACAATCGCTCGCATTGTTTATATCTTGGTCGGTCTCTCAGCACTTTATGAAGTTTTCACTCACAAAGGTCGTTGCAAGGGATGTGAGATGAAAGGAGGAATGTAATATAGAAGATATAAAGAAATAATAAAAAATCCGAGGTTGTCGGAGCCCCCGAAGAGAGGGTAAAGACCTCGGATTTTTTATTATTTCTGGTGTTCTAAATCTAATTTCTTTTTCGGAACAATCCCATTCGCCACCAAGATTTCTTCAAATTCTTTTTGTTCGATAGTTTCTACTTCAATCAAACGATGGGCGATAGCATCCAGAGCCTTGCGATGAGTAGTAATTGTTTCCAAAGCAATTTTCTGGGCCTCTTTCATAATCTTGGAAATCTCCGCATCAATTTCTGCAGAAACTTTCTCTGAATATTCCTTGCTTCCGATTGGAGAACCATAAATCGGCATCCCGTTTGATTCTTCGAGAGCGATTGGACCGAGCAAATCACTCATCCCGTATTTGGTAACCATATCTCGAGCGAGAGCAGTAGAAACTTGGAGATCGTTTGATGGTCCAGTGGTTAAATCATCAAACAAAAGTTTCTCTGTCACATATCCCCCAAGAGAAACTGCGATGTCTGCGAGGAATTCTTTTTTTGATTGAAGTTTAGTATCTTCCAATGGAAGTTTGAGGACATAACCCGCTGCCCGACCTCGGGCAATAATAGAAATCTTGTGCACCGGATCTGCGTATGGGAGAACGGAAGCGATAATCGCATGACCAGCTTCATGATAAGCCGTGAGCTCCTTTTCTTTCTTGGACAACAAGTGCGAACGGCGTTCTGGACCAAGCATCACTTTCTCTATAGAACGAATCAAATCAAATTGAGAAACTTTGTTCCTGTTTTCACGTGCAGCGAGGATGGCTCCTTCATTCATAAGTGAATACAAATCTGCCCCAGAAAATCCGGGTGTCCGTTCTGCAATAAGACCGAGATTCACATCCTCAGCAAAAGGCTTTTTCCTTGAATGTATTTTCAAAATTTCTTCTCTGTCTTTGCGGTCTGGCAAATCGAGAGTCACTCGACGATCAAAACGACCGGGGCGAAGAAGAGCTGGATCCAAAACATCTGGACGGTTGGTCGCAGCCATCACGATGACCTTCTCATTCGGTTCGAAACCATCCATCTCAGTCAAAATCTGATTCAAAGTTTGTTCGCGTTCATCATTTCCTCCACCTACTCCAACGCCTCGAACTCGACCCACGGCGTCTATCTCATCAACGAAAATAATCGAGGGTGCAGATTTCTTCGCCATATCGAACAAATCTCGAACACGACTGGCTCCAACTCCAACGAACATTTCTACGAATTCAGAACCAGAGATAGAAAAGAACGCTACTCCGGCTTCTCCAGCCACAGCTCGAGCGAGCAATGTTTTCCCCGTACCCGGAGCCCCCATGAGAAGAATCCCTTTGGGGATTCGTGCCCCTATATCAAGAAACTTTTTTGGATTTTTTAGGAAATCAACAATTTCCACTAACTCTTCCTTCGCTTCCTTTGCACCGGCCACATCTTTGAACGTCACTCTGTTCTTCTCATCACTCGGGAGAGTCATGCGGGCTTTGGATTGTCCAAAAGTAAGAGCTTGGATGCCCGCACCTTTCACTTGTTTAGAAATAAACCAAAGAAAAAACAAAATGAAAAGAATCGGCAAGATAATCGGGGCAAGATTCGCGAACCAATAAAGAAACCCTTGATCATTCACTACATTAATTTTCACTGCAGAAAGTGCGGTCGGGGTGACATTGTAATTTTTGAGCGTGGTGGTAAGCGGAGTATCAACTTCTTTCTTCCCTATTTTGGTCGTGCCATCCTTATAAACAACATTTAAATCATCACCCCTTATGTCTATAGAGGTGACAGTTTGTGCAGAAATATTTTGAGCCAAATCAGAGAGAGAAACGACTTCTGGTTTCTTGCCTGTCGAAAGATAAGAATAAGAAACGATAAGCAAAACAAAAATCAAGACTGCAATAGAAGTTTGACCAAAAAAACCATTTGGATTCATAAGATTCTTGGGCACCTTGGTAATGATGATTCTCTTGCCCTTTTTCTTGTCTATAGGAGTTTTCTTTGGAGTTTGGGGATGTGGCATAGACCAATATTATACTGAAAAGCCCGAAATTTGCCATTCTTTGATATTATGATGATATGACCACTTTTGGTGAAAACAGAAAAGCCAGATTCGACTACGAAATACTCGAAACCCTCTCTGCGGGACTCGAGCTTGTTGGAAGTGAAGTAAAATCCATTCGAGCGGGAAAAATTTCTCTCGCCGGTTCGTTTGTCGGTGTGCGAGGCAAAGAAGCTTTCCTCATCGGAGCAGACATCCCTCCCTATCAACCAAAAAATACTTCTCCGGATTATGATTCAACTCGCTCGCGCAAATTGCTCGTGACTAAATCAGAATTAGAAAAACTCGCCACTGCAGAAGGAACCAAAGGGTTGACAATCGTGCCACTTTCGGTGTATAATAAGGGTAGGTTCATCAAGCTTGACCTCGCTATTGCGAAGGGCAAGAAAAAATTCGACAAACGCGAATCTATAAAGAAACGCGACGTTGAAAGGGACCTAAAGAGAACTTTGTAAATTTAAATAAGGGGATGATCGGCCTAGACAAGGAGATCGTTCGGATTGATGCGCGAAGGAGCCGAAGTGACTCCTTAATCCGCTTCAAAACTCAACTGCAAAATCAACTTTTGCTCGGATTTCTCCATACTTCGGTATGAGTGAACTCCAGTTCGCTTACGCTCGAGCTTAATACTCGCGTAGACGCATGGCTTCATAGAGTGTCTCGTGCTAAGAATGCTGTGGAATATTCGGGACTCTGTCCCGACGCCTCCTCGAGTCGGGACTAAACTTAGAGGATAGAGTTAGAAAGGCTTTCGTTTGTTTTGTACTTTCTAATTCGAATCAAATGAAGCAATCTACTTCGCGTAGACCTCAATCCGTTCTCACTTTGCACCCGGGTTCGATTCCCGGCATCTCCACCATGTAGAAAACCGCCTAATTAGGCGGTTTTCTTGTCCTTCGCTTGACAAATAGATTAAATAGGTATATAATATTAGTTAGTAGGTTTCCACAGCTCCTCACATAAACCGAAGAGGCCGCAAATGAAGACCACGAAGTTGTTGCTGAGCAGTCTGTTCGTACAGATGCTCGGTGTTGCCATGTTTTACCTGTGGCTCGACGGAGCCTCCATGGATCCCTCGAACTACGCCGATCCGGATGGTGTGCGGATCATCGACGGTCTCTGCTTCGTGGTCGGCACGATTCTGGTTCTGTGGCCGATCGGAAGGTTCTGGGTACAGGACATCAGGGAGAACTTCTCGATGGCCCAACAGCCAGCAGACCCTCGGTCATCAAGTTTCTAGACCCCGCCCCGACGAGAGCCTCGCTCTCGTCGGGGCTCTTTGTTTGCTAATTTTCATAAAAGGTCTAAGCTTTTTGTAGACCTACACATGGAGGCTCGATGTCGAAATACAAGTGGCAAGACGTCCGAGACTTCATGACTGAAGTGCCGGACAGCCTGCTGTTTGAAGCAGTTCGAAGAATGGGCCTTGTTGCCAAGAGACTTTGCTATGAACGAGGTCTCGACGAGGACCCCGAACAACAGTTTGGACCAGAAGTTGTGCTCGGTCCAGAATCAGTGGCCGAGTTTGAAAAATTGAAGTTGTGGTACGAACAACACAAACCTTCAACTCCTTAGAGACGCCTAACCCACGTCTCTTTTTGTTTTAATTGACAAAAAGTACCAAAAGAATAGTATCGAACTGCGGTTGTTCTTTCACAATCCAGGGTTGCGACCCGAGGATTCCAACAAAGGAGCGGGTATGCCCGACTTCATCGATGTTGAGAAAATGCTTTGTCGAAAGGAACCAGTAACCAGAGAAGAGTGGGCCAAGATTCTTGAGTGTGTGACAGAAATGCTTCGTCCGATTCTCAAGAACACCACCCTCCCAAAGCTGTATGATATCGAACTCAATCATCCGTTATCGTTCACAAGAAACGAGAGATTCTTCACTGATGAAGAAGAGGCTGCACGCGTTACCTCGCGTAATATTGCCTGCGAATGCGAAAGAGGTTTGATGACTGAGGGAATCTTTTTCTTCGCAGATAAAGATGTCTGGGAAACTGCTGGAAACAAAACTGTGGCCTTTATCCTTGGTCTCACTAGAAATGGGAAGTGGGTAAAAGGAGAGACTAGTTGGGTCACATTCCAACGACTTTACGGTGAGTCAAATTTCACCAGATATGTAAGTTTTTTTTGGATTAAGCCAACAAGTCCAACTGAAATTATCAACTCGACTTATTTCCAAAGCGCAGACGTGATTGATATTCTCCGAGGTGTCCTTGGAAACATCACTATGAGAAAAAGAATGCAACTCACTGACCTAGAAAATGTGGAAAGTCAGATGAGTCAAATCATCTTGACCACACGCAGAATCCCAAAGAACATCCCTCGTACCTAACCATGCACACAGCCCGACAGAGTCCTTCTGCCGGGTTTTTTCTTGCAATTTTTTGTGTGAGGCGTAAGGTATTTTTAGACGCAAACGAACAAGACTCGACCACACGAACGGAGGCAGTATGAGCGTCATTGGACCTTTTGAATGCGATTGTGCTTGCCACACCGACGGTGGTGAAGCAATTTCACACCTTGTTCCTTGTTGTGAGGGGTCGTGCCCTGAATGTGGCAAACGCATAATCAGAGGAATGATGAACGAGCATCGGTTGTCTCATCACGAACTTCTCATTCACAACACCGCAGACATTCGTTGCAGAGATAAGCATCGAGATGTCTACGATGCAAACTACTGTCACGATCAGGGTGATGAGGGTTCTGCGTGCGAAAACTGTCTCGAGGCAGTTCGAGAAGCCGTTCGACAAGAACTTGCCAGGCTCTAGCACGCTGAACCATGAGACGTCTCACCACGTCTCTTTTTGTTTAAATAGAATTGCGAAACTATTTGATTTTATTTTTTGGAAGAGTAAGGTATTGTTCAGACAAACCTGTATCTGCGAGGGCAGATGACGAACCCAATGTGGTTAACCAAAATGTATGAGCCACTTCATGAAGCTCATGATTTTGCCCGAAGGGCCCATTTCGGTCAGACACGCAAAGGCCCCAAGCAAGTGCCGTACATTCGACACTGCGAAGAGGTAGCACACCTCGTGTGGCTCGCTGATGGGAACCCAAACCTCATGGCCTGTGCTCTTTTGCACGATGTTCCAGAGGATTCTGGGTTCACTCTTGAGGACATTCGCGATAAATTTGGGAACGAAATCCATCAAGTTCTATTTTGGTTGACTGATCCCGAGTCCTTTGATGTCCTCAGTACTCTGGAAAGAAAAAGCCAGCAAGCCATTCGTCTAAAATCCGCTCCGATGGAAGCAAAACTCATCAAGCTTGCGGACCAAGTTTCCAACTTGCGTGGTATGGCTTCGGATCCACCAGTTCACTGGAGTCAAGGAAAACGATTCGATTATATCGCGGGTGTCCTTTGTGTGGTCCGTGAATGTCGATCTGCTTCCGAGTTTCTTTATGAAGAATTTCTCAGGGCACACTTGGATGCTCGTGAAGTAACCGAACGAACAATCATCACCGCATAGAGATATGCGGATTTTTGTTTAAATAAATCGTCGAACTATCTTCTATCAATCTTTTTTGCTATTTCAAGAAGTAATTCGTTTTGATTTTCAAGATGGGCGAGAATGATTTCTACTTCCCTTTCAGATTTTTGATTTATTTCAAAATCCGCTTCGGCGCGTTGGTCGGCTACTTTGCCTTCGAGGTTTTGCCCCACCATCACAAGAGGGAGAAGAACAAGCTGAATCATATTCGAAATAAAGAGCCAGAAAACGAAAGCAGGAGCCGGATCAAATCTATATGGAAGAGGTGCAAGAACATTCCACAAAAGCCAACCGAAGGTCCACGCAGAAAGAATCAAGAAAAAACCCATGGTTCCAACATGATGAGTTATAAAAAGAGCGAAACGTTCGAGGGTAGTGAGATTAAGTTTTACCTCTTTGACCGGATTTCTAATAATTCTTCGATTAGCTCTTAATTCCTCGAGCGAAGGCAGATTATGTCTATATTCCATATCCCATTATTATATGCTAATATCTAAATGATTAACATTATATTAAACATCTAAATTGAGTACAGCACGAGTGAATCATCAAATCCGCGCCTCAGAATTGCGCGTGATTGGGCCAAAAGGAGAAAATCTGGGAGTTATCAGTTTGAACGAAGCGCTCAAGAAAGCCGAAGAGGCCGGTCTTGACCTTATAGAAATTTCTCCAAACGCAGTTCCCCCTGTGGCCAAGATTAGTGACTTCGGCAAATATCAATACGAAGAAAATAAAAAACAAAAACAAGCGAAGTCTAAATCTCATTCTGTAGAGATAAAAACTGTGCAAGTCAAATTGGGCACAGGTGAACACGACCTCGAACTCAAGGCAAAAAAAGCGAGTGAGTGGTTGGCTGAAGGTAACAGGGTAAAACTTGATTTGTTTCTACCGGGGAGAGCAAAATATTTGGATCAAAACTTCTTGAAAACTCGTTTGGACCGTATGCTCAAATTGCTCACCGTTGAATATAAGATCGCTGCTCCCCCAACCAAAAGCCCCAAAGGTATGACCATTATTGTAGAAAGAGCTTAAAAACCTTGTTTAAAGCAGGAAAAACTAGACAAAATCCTTAAAATGAGTAATATATACCTCTACGTCCAAGTCACGACAAGACAAGCTTTATGACTATAAAAACCAACAAATCCTTCGCAAAACGCCTAAAAATCACCAAAAGTGGCAAGATTTTGGCTAGAAAAACTGGCTTAAACCACTACAATGCGAAGGAAAGACATTCAGCCAAAGCAGCCAAGGGCAACCGAGGTGAATTTCATATGAACAACAAAGAGCGTTCAAGATTCCTCGTAAACTTATAATTTTTAATTTACTGAAATGACCAGAGTCAAGAAAGGTGTAAATGCACTTAAATCCAGAAAAAATATCCTCCGCAAGGTAAAGGGATACAGACACGGACGAAGCACTAAAGAACGACAGGCAAATGAAGCCATCTTTCATGCAGGCACATATTCTTTCGCACATCGCAAAGATAAGAAGGGAGATTTCCGCCGACTTTGGAATGTTCGAATCAGCGCTGTTTTGAAAGAGAATGGGATGTCTTATTCAAAATTTATTTCTGCTCTAAAGAAAAAGGAAATAGCTCTCGACAGGAAAATTCTCGCTCTCCTTGCTGAAAAACATCCTGAAACCTTTAAAAAAGTCCTCGAAGCAACCAAATAATCAAAAAATCCGGTTAAACCGGATTTTTTGATATACTTTCTTTATTATTAAATCTTTATCTGACAAAAAGGGTTTGATTGTTGTTCTGCTCACTGTTTTAACCTTTGTTGTGTGGAAACTTTCTAATCTTCAATTTAGATTTGGAGATGAGAATGTTTATTTTTATATGACTCAAGCCATATTGGGTGGCTCTATCCCCTACAAAGATTTTTTTCTGGCTGATCCCCCATTCTTTATTTATCTTCTCACTTTATTCAAAACTTTCATTGGTTCACATTTGATTTTATTTAAAATTATTCCTGTTTTGTTCGACAGTCTCTCGGCCATACTTATATATTTGATTCTTAAACACAAAGAAAACAGATTTGCCTTTCTCGGTCCGCTTTTGTACCTTTTCTCTTTCACCATCCTCTCAACCTCTGATTATGTGACCGGTGCAGAAACAATGGTTACTTTTATATTACTGGCCGTATACACAGAAGAGAAGAAAAAATATTTTTGGTCAGGTGTTTTTTGGGCATTGTCTTGTCTTTCTAAACTTTATGCAGCGCCGGCTTTGATTGGATTTTTGATTTATAAGATTTATCAGAAAGAATTTATAGCACTAAAAAACATAATTATTGGTGGACTTATCACTACTCTTCTTATTCTTTTACCATTTTTAATCATCGCTCCCTATCAAACTTTTTATGATTTAATTTTGCATCAATTTAAACGCCCAGCTGGACTTAATAAATGGACGATCATCGGACTTTTTGTCTCATTCGAATGGTTTATCCTCTTGGCCAGTGCGGGTGGTGCATTTATAAATAAAAATAAATCTTGGGTTTTAGCTCTTTTGTTTAGTATATTATTCTTCCTCTTCTATAAAGACTTATATTATCTTTATCTTCATTTACTTTTACCATTTATTGTTCTTCTCGCTGTGGAATTTGTGTTATACATCGATGAGAAGATGGAAGAGCTTTCTTGGGGATTTATTTTGCTTTTTGTTTTTATCAGTATTTATCCCTTGATTTCATACACAAATTTTTATGCACGAGAAGGAATTTTCGAAAACCCCAAGGAAATCGCAGATGCAATTATGCTAGCTCCGGATAATTACCCGATTTATGGTGTTCAAGAAGTGACGCCTTTGATTGCCCTTATGTCCAACAGAAAAATATTTGAGAATGTGATTGACACCAATACTCAAAACTTTGCTTCTGGTACTCACAACAGAAATGAAATATCAAAAAGAGCAGTTGAGAATGGAATATACCTCATCGCTCGAGTTGGAGAATATCCTGAACAAAATATACACAACACAGGATTCGAAGCTTATTTTGATTCAGATATTTTTAAATCAGCCTGCACCAAATTCAAATCTTTCCCTAGACCAAACTTGGGTGATAACCTAAACGAAATAGCAATTTACAAATGTGCCCTAAAATAATTGGGCTACAGATCCAACTCGTATCTCTTACCTCTCTCTGGGACAATCGCTTTTACTCCAAGTTCATCGTTTAGACGTTGAGCAAGAAAAATCGATGATTTGGGTTCACCCATCACTACAAAAACATTTTTTAAAGTATTGACCGTGTGAGAAGCAAAATCAACTAAAGCATTTGAATCAGCATGAGCAGAAAAACCATCTATTTGAATTACTCGGGCTTTCACTTCTATTTCTGTATTATTGATTCTCACTTTCTTAGACCCTTCGGAAATTTGTCGACCGAGAGTTCCCGGCGCTTGATAGCCTACAAAAAGAATGGTGGCTGTAGGATCTGGTAAATATATCTCCTCATGATTAACAATCCTTCCTGCAGTAGACATGCCCGAACCGGCCATAATAATCTTTGGGCCATTAATATTTATTAATTCATGAGATTCTCTAGCTTCAGTGATTGATCGTAATTTAGGGAAAACAAATATATCATCTCCATGCTTAATTTCATCTTGAACACTTTTTTTGTATTCATTAGTGATTCGCTCATAAACTTCGGTCACATGAATGGCCAAGGGTGAATCAAGAAATACAGGAATCGATGGTACCTGCTTCGATTCGAATAGATTATTTAATTCATACAAAAGGATTTGGGTTCGTTCAAGAGAAAAAACGGGGATGAGGAGAGTCCCCTTTTTCTCGGAGGTTTCAATAATTATTTCTTTAAATTTCCTATCTCGCTCAGTTTTGTCCTCATGATTCCTGTCTCCATAAACTGAATCCAAAAGTAAATAATCGATTCCACGAATCTCATCATGATTCCTTAGGAGTGGAGATGGAGAATTGCCTAAATCACCAGCAAAAAGAACTGATTTCCCTTCTGGGGTAGTGAATTTATACATAGCTGAACCAAGGATATGCCCAGCATCAAAGAGTTCAACCTTAAAACCCCCAAAATCCGTGGGTTTATGATAATCAAGGCTTTGCCATAGATTCATGGCCTGTTCTACATCACTTTGGACATATAAAGGCTCTGAGCCATTAATATGGGCCCTCTCAGCATTGATTTTAGCCATATCAGCGAGCATTAAATCGGCTATCTCTTTCGTTTCTCTTGTAGAATAAATAACCCCCTTGAAGCCATCTTTTACTAGCTTTGGAACTTTGCCTATATGATCAATATGAGCATGAGTAATAAAAAGAAAATCAATCGAAGTCGGATCATAATCAAAAGATTCAGCATTCGTTTTTTCTACAGTCGGTAAGCCCTGCAACAAACCACAATCAACTAAATTTTTTTTTCCTGAGATTTCCAAAAGAAAATTAGAACCAGTCACTGTTCCTACACCACCCCAACAAGTGAGAGTTGGTTTAGACATACAAACTTTTTATTCTTCCAATCAAACCAACAGTGATACCTCCCAAAAAATCAAAGACTAAATCATGATAAGTATCCATAGGATAATTTCCACCCACCGGCGCAGCAATACCATAAGCAAATTCAAATACTTCCCAACCAATACCGATGAGAGTAACACAAACAATGGCATAGAAAAAAACTTCACGTTTGCTCGGCACACTAATTTCAAAGATTCCAGATACAAACCAAAACCAAAGAGACATCAGACCCACTGCAACTCCTCCTAAGAAATGCATCAAAGCATCAAACCAAAAAGAATTCCAATAAAAATGATACGTGCCTGCAATAATATGCAGCATACCAGTAAAAATGATCAGGGAGAAAGAAATAAAAAGGAGTTTGTTTTTCACCTCACTATTATATATGAAAAAATCCGAGCTTGCGCTCGGAGTTTTTCTTAGGGTTATTTTCAGTATGCCTAGTTCAAAGACTAGGTGGGTGCCCGCAACCAGAGACCAAGGTCTCAGATACTGTAGAGCTCCCTGAAAAATATTTGCTAGATAATACCTCAAATAACCCTACATAAATTATATGCCTTGTATTTCGTTTTGAAAGAGAAAAAAAGTGGTTAATCCCCAGTTTTGGAGAATATGAATCTCTGTCTGTTCAATTGCAAACTTACTCTAAAATGCCGTCAATGTTTACATCATAGAGAATCTCTTCTTGAACCAATCTGTAGTTGATAATTTCTTCTGGTTTGAACCAAATTTTTATTTCTCTTTCAGCTTCTTCTACTTTATCTGAACAATGGACAACATTTCTGACACACCTTGCGTCTGTATTCGCAATACCGTATGAATCGATAGTGAAATCTCCACGAATAGTTCCTACATCAGACGAAGTTGGCTCTGTATCTCCTACAAGTTTCTTCACAATAGCCACCGCTTGATTCCCTTCAACAACAAAAGCAATGATTGGACCTGCGGTTAGAAAATTTAGTAGACCATTCAAAACTTCTCTTCCGTATTCTACGGCTGTTTTTTCTATTTTCTTATTATCTTTTTTATAATTCTCGATTGTTCTTTCGCCTACTTTTTCACACCAAGCATCATCTTTGCCATAATGTTCAGTCGCCTGTTCACGAGTGGCTACCAACATTTTCATCCCGATAATTTTTAGACCGGTCCTTTCAATTCTTTTTATAATTTCACCAATGAGTGATCGTTGAACTCCATCTGGCTTCACTGCGACAAATGTTCTTTCTTTTTTTGGATGAGTCATAGAGTTAGTATTATATTTCCTTTTTCTGTAATAGCAACCGTGTGTTCAAAGTGAGCACTGCGTGAACCATCTTTGGTTTTAATCGTATATCCATCTTTGGAAAGTTTTATAGCACCCTTTCCAATATTCAACATTGGCTCTATGGCAATCACCATCCCAGCAACAAGTTTTTCTCCATCGCCACTTACTCCGAAGTTTGGAACAAAAGGATCTTCATGAACTTTGTATCCAACTCCGTGCCCAGCCAAATCTTCAGCCAATGAAAATTTTGTTTGCTGAACTACTTCACTGATTGCCTGACCAATATCCCCTACAGTGTTCCCAGGCTTGGCTTTGGAAATACCAGCTTCGAGAGCTTGTTTGGTGTAATTTATCAATCTTCTTGATTCGTCGTCCACTGCACCAACGGCCACTGTGATAGCCGAATCAGTGATTAAACCCTTGTGTATAAGCCCCAAATCAATAGAAACAACATCTCCATCATTAATAATTCTTTCTGCTTCGTTCGGGATGCCGTGAACTATCTCATCATTTATAGAAACACACAGAGCAGCTGGGAATGCCCTCTTTGCCCCAACTGGTGTATAGCCGAGAAAAGCGGGTTTATCGCCTCCCTCTTTTATTAGACGCAGAGCTTCTTCTTCGAGAATAAGTGTAGACGTTCCCGGTTTGCAAAGCTTTGCAAGTTCATGAAGAATTTCTGCGTGACGTTTACCTCCTTCATGCATTATTTCTATTTCTTCTTTAGTTTTAAGCTTTATCATAAGCGTTCATGATGTCTTCGTGTACTTTTTCGATCGGTTGTTCGCCGTTTATTTGAATATATCTGTACATCGGTGTAGTTTTGAAATATTCAATGGCTGGCATCACTTCTGAATCAAACCAATTTAGTCTTTTAATAATTTTGGCTAAACTCTTGTCATCTGCTCGCCCTCTGGTCAAAAGTCTTTCTTCAGACCACTCACGAGAAACATCAAGATGAATCACCACAGGTTTTTCTCTTTTATAAAATTCAAAAGCAGTGGTCACAAGATTGGCTTCAGGCAAAGAGCGTGGTGCACCGTCAAAAACAACGTGCATGTTTTCTTCAAGTTCTTCTAAGAGCATGTTGCCCCACATAAGACAAGCAAGGAAATCTGGCTGGCGCTTGTCTGCATCATAATTTTCTTTCGTTAATCTTGAAGAAAAACTTTCACCTAAAATAAATTGTCTAAACTTGTCTCCGGTTTCAACATAAAGAATTTGTTTTTTCTCTGTATCATTCTTGTACAACCAATCTTTAAACAATTTGGCTTGAGTTCCTTTGCCACAACCAGAACGCCCAATAAAAATAACTGTTTGATTATTCATCCCATTAGAAGTTAATTCTTAAAACTTTCATAGTAAAAAATAATTATAGAGAATATATTATGTTACTTCTAACGGGATTCACTCCACTATTGTACCTTAATATTCGCGAGCAGAAACTGAAGCATTAATTTTCTTGACCAAGTCTATAACCACGGAGACAACGATGAGGAGAGCCGTTCCCCCTATAGCCAAGGATTGAATTCCAGTAATACCTCGAAGAGCCAGAGGCAAGATGGCGATAAAACCGAGGAAAAGCGCACCAACGAGGGTAAGTCTGGTCAAAATCCTTGAGATATGGAGAGCGGTAGATTCACCCGGTCGAACTCCAGGGATAAAGGCTCCAGATTTTTGAAGATTCGTAGCTATCTGATCTGGATCAAAAGTTATGGCTGTGTAGAAATAGGTGAACAAAACAACCAAAACAAAGTATGCGGCTGCATAGAACCATTGATTATTCATAATTGTTAACAAAGAAGTAGAGATCCTAGCCACTACAACAAACTTCACCGTAGTTAAGAATTGCAAAATCATTTGAGGGAAAAGCAAAATCGAAAGAGCGAAGATAATAGGGATAACACCCGCCTGATTTACACGCAATGGAAGATAGGTTGAAACACCGCCTGTGGTATTTCCGCCTCTGATTTGTTTGGCATAAGTGACTGGGATTGGTCGTTCTGCTTCGGTCACAAACACTACTCCAAAAATCACTACGAAAATCAATACGATAGAAACAAGATAAACAGGAAGTTGGGCTGGATCGAAAGTGAAGAGAAGTTGACCGATGTTCGTTGGTAATCTCGAGACGATACCAGCAAAGATGATAAGTGAAACACCATTTCCTGCTCCAAATTCAGAAATAAGTTCTCCAATCCAGACCAAGAGCATCGAGCCAGCAGTCACAACTAAAAGATCGAGGGCGAGTTGTGAAGGACTCAAAATTCCAAGCACAGATTGTCTTTGGAAAAGAGTGATGAAAGCGAAACCCTGCATGAGAGCAAGTGGAACTGTGAGTAATCGAGAATATTGGGCAAATCTTCGACGACCTGCATCACCTTCTTCTTGATACATGGCCTTCAACTTTGGAATCATCAAAGTCAGAAGTTGCATAATAATCGAACCGGTAATATAAGGTCCTACTCCAAGCATCACAATAGAAAGAGTAGAGAGCCCACCACCCGAAAAGACGTTTAGCAAACTCAAAAATTGATTACCAGAAAACAAGGTTTGTAGATGAGCAGAATCGATGCCTGGGATAGGGATAATCGCGAGGATTCTAGAGATAACCAAAAGCCCGAGAGTAATCATGATTCGTTTTCGAAGAGTTGTGTCTCCGAAGATTAACCCGAGCTTTGCGCTAAACTCTTTCATGTTATTTTATTTTACCACCGACCGAGGTGATTTTGCTTTCGGCACTTTTAGAAATGAGTAATCCTTCAAAAGATAGAGGTTTGGTTAATTCACCAGTCCCCAAAATCTTTATTTTCGAAATACGATTATTTTTTGATGAAACAAGTTTGCTTTCAAGAAGAGATTTATGATTCACCACTTCGCCAGACTTGAAAGCCTTGTCTATTGAACCAAGGTTAATCACAAACGGCTTGATTTGTTTTGATTTGAAAGGAGAAACTCCACGCCCTCGAAGTTTTGGAAAACGTTTAATAAAATCTCTGAGCTCCGGACGATTCTTGTGACCAGCACGCGCATTCTGACCTTTGGTTCCTCGACCAGAGGTTTTGCCTCGTGTACCACCACGACCAACTTGCTTGGAGGTCACACGCTTGGTTTTAGCTTTGAGAGTATGGAGTTGCATAAAATTATTTTGAATGTTTTATCTTTGTTCGTTCTAACTGTTTTAAAGCAGCGACTGCGGCTTCAGCATTGTTCATGCTGTTCTTGCTTCTCGAAAGAAGTTTTGCTGATACCTCCTTTAGACCAGCCAATTCTAAAACTGTTCGGACAGAGCTACCCGCGAGGATACCTTTGCCCGGAGCCGGTCGGATAATCACCCTCGAAGCAGAAAACTTGGCCTCAACATCATGAGGAATAGACATGTTTTTTGTAGTATTCACAGTAATCATTCTTTTCTTTGCGTCACGAAAAGCTTTTTCAATGGCCAAAGGAGTGTCTCCGGCTTTGCCCAAACCTACTCCTACACTTCCCTTTCTATTTCCAGCCACAACACAGACAGAAAAGGCAAACCTGCGACCACCAGAAGTCACTCGGGTCACACGTCGAAGACTCACGATTTTCTGATCAAACTCTGGTTTAGTTCGTGCGTCGCGTCGTGGACCACGTCGATTTGATTTTCTCCCAGTTCGTCCATCACCTCGTGTATCACGAGATTGTGGTTTGGTTGATGGAGCGATATTTTCTGTTTTAATTGTTGTTTCTTCCATGTTTTAAAATTTAAGGCCTCCTTCCCTTGCTGCGTTGGCCAAGGCTTCTACTTTGCCTGTATAAATATAGCCTCCTCGGTCAAAAACCACGTGATTAATTTTCTTGGCTAGACCAAGTTTGGAAATCTCTGCACCAATTTTCTTTGGATCTTTGCCTGAAGCTTGGGCCAAAGTTTTGCCTGCATCATCATCAATCAACTGAGCATAAAGAGCCATATTTGATTTGAAAATAGAAAGTCGTGGGCGTTTTGAAGTACCAAAAATCTTCGTGCGGATTTTTTTGTGGTTTCTATCTCGTTTTTCTTTGTTGGTAGTCATTTGAATTAAGCAGATTTTTTACCCTGTTTGCGCTTTATCACTTCTGTATCGTAGCGCATACCCTTACCCTTATATGGTTCTGGTTTCTTCAAAGCTCGAAGTTTGGCTGTGAATTCTCCAACGGCTTCTTTGCTTGGACCGGAAACAGTGATTAAATTTTTCTCAGCTGTTACCTTAAGACCTTTAGGAATTTCTATGTTCACTGGATGAGAAAACCCTAGAGCAAAAACAATTTTATCTCCCTTAACTTCTGATTTGAAACCTATTCCTTCGAGGATAAGCTTCTTTTCGAATGCTTTGTTTACTCCTTCAACCATGTTTTTTAAATGAGAAGCGTAAGTTCCCCAAAGTGCACGTGATTCGAGAGTCAAACGTTTTGGAACCACAGTTACCGCCCGTCCATCTACCTTCACTTCAATCGTTGGGTCAATAGTACGAGAAAGTTCACCGAGTGGTCCTTTGACCAACACCGAACCAGCTGAGACGACGATCTCGGTTTTTTCTGGAAGATTAATAATTTGTTTTCCTATGCGTGACATAAAGTTTTTACCAAATTGTAAACAAAATTTCTCCGCCGACTTTTTCCTTGCGAGCGTCGCGACCGCTGAGGATACCTTTTGGAGTAGAGAGGACTACAGCACCGTAGCCATTCTTCACCAAACGAATTTCAGAAAACTTCTTGTAAATACGCTTGCTGGTTTTGGAAATTCGGCTTACTCCTTTGATTTTAGGAATTCGGTTTTCTATTAAAAGATTAACAACAAGAGTGGGTTTACCTTTCACCATCTTCTTCTCGGAACCTTTAATGAATCCTTCTTTTTTAAGAACGTTGGCAATGTTTTCTTTGATTTTTGAGTATGGAAGTGCGACGGTATCCCTGCCGGCGTTGCCTGCATTTTTCAACCCTATAATCATGTTTGAAATTGGATCCATATAAATTACCAAGAAGATTTCTTTACCCCAGGAATTTTGCCCTCATTGGCCATCTCTCTAAAGCAGATTCGGCAAAGGTCAAAATCTCTCATATAGCCCCGACCTCGGCCACATTTGAAGCAACGATGAGTAGCCCGAGTCTTGAACTTCGGGGTCTTTTTTGAGCGTGCTACAACTGATGTTTTGGCCATATTTACGAAAAAAGCTTTGAAAAAGCTAGGTATTTAGCTTATCACAAAGCCCTATCTTGTCAAACCTTGAGAATTTGGACTATAATACCCCTCGGACACCCACTGAACCACACTACAAATGGAGCGACTGATGGAGCCTGTTTTGTCAGAAGTATCAGAGGAGGAAATCGCTCGTGTACTTCAGAGCGAGCTTGCCGAGAGGTTTGGATTTACTCGAGAGCAGTGCATCGAGTACATCTTGGCTTCAAGAAAGCGAGAAACCGTTCTGTTGCCACAGACACAACCTGTCGGCGTAGAGGATTCCCCTGTAATCTGCTACGCCTAATCCCGCCCCCGCCAGTTCATCGGCGGGGTTTTCTATTTCTTAAACGGGAATCCGAGATATTCGAGAAATGCGACCACTTCGGATTTAGATTTAGCTGAAGTGACTACAGTGATAGCAAGACCGAAAACGTCTTTCAGTTCTTCATCGGCTGTTTCTGGGAAAATGTTGTGTTCTTTGATACCCAAGGTATAGTTCCCCATTTCATCTGCAGAAGTTCGATTAATACCACGAAAGTCCTTGGTTCGAGGAAGAGCAATGTGAAGCAGTCTTTCGAGGAAATCAAACATTCGGTTTCCACGAAGAGTCACCTGATATCCGACGATGTCTCCTTGTCTTGATTTAAAATTGGCTATAGCCACCTTCGCTCCGCGAGCTGAAGCTTTCTGTCCAGTGATTCGAGCGAGGCGATCTTCTACTACTTTTATTTTATTTTTATCTTTGAACGAGCCTACTCCAGTAGAAACAACGACCTTCAAAATTTTTGGGGTTTGCATCTTGTTCTTGTAGCCCTGACTTTCTTTCAAAACCTTGAACGCATTATTGATTTTTGTTTTTAGATTTTCCATTTTATTTATTTGGCCAATTTAACAGTTGAAGCATAAATAGGCATAGCTTTTTCTATAATCTGTCCTTTGCCGTCTCGCTTTTTTGGTTTCTCGTGAACTTTCCTTAGGTTTACTCCTTCAACAATTATTTTCATCTCCTTTGGAAGAGATTTCAAAATCTTTCCGGACTTGCCTTTGTCCTTTCCTGAAAGTATCACTACGTTGTCTCCTTTTTTTACGTGCATATATTTAAATTAAACCACTTCTGGAGCTAGAGAAATAATTTTCTGAAATCCTCGTTCACCGATTTCTCGAGGAATTGGTCCGAAAACACGACCGGCTTGTGGTTCGGCTTTGGCCTTGTCCAAGATGACTACTGCATTCTCATCAAACCTTAGATAAGAACCGTCTGCTCGACGAAATGGTGCCACTTGGCGAACAACAACTGCATAAAGAATGTCTTTCTTCTTCACTGCTTTGCGAGGCTCTGCTTTCTGGACTGAAAGGACGACGATATCTCCGATTCCTGCATAACGTTTCTTTGAACTACCAAGCACCTTGAAAATACGTCCGATTTTACCTCCGGAGTTATCAGCTATTTGGACTATGGTGCGTGGTTGAATCATGGTATGAAATATTAATTGGATACTATCATAAAGTGCTTATCCTTTGATATGGGTTTGGTTTCTATGATATCTACTTTGTCTCCAATGTTTTTTGTGTTTCCAACATCGTGAGCTTTGAATTTTTTCTTGTGCTTCACGAATTTATCATACTTTGGATGCTTCTCATAGCGCTCCACCAAAACGACCACTGTGTCTTTCATTTTGTTTGAGACGACTGTACCAGAGAGTACTTTGCCTTTGCGTGTTGTTGTTGCTTTTTTCATATTATTTGTGTTTATGAAGCTCTGTAAGGATACGGGCGACATCTTTTTTGTGTTTGTTTCCTTCTTTAACATTTCTGGCTTTGGAACCAGCCGAGCCGAATCGAAAATCTCGAAGAGCCGTCCTCTTTTCAACAAGAGCTTTCTTCAATTCCTGTGCTGATTGTCCAATGTAAGAAGTTTTTTTCATAAATTTAAATTCGGGCAACAATTTTAGTCTTCACCGGAAGTTTGGTTCCCGCCTTGCGAAGAGCCTCCTTGGCCACAACGTCAGTCACACCGTCTACTTCGAAAATAATTCTTCCTGCACGGACTGGTGCCACATAACCTTGGAGATCACCCTTCCCCTTTCCGAGTTTCACTTCGGCTGGCTTTGAAGTATAAGGCATGTCTGGGAAAATCCGAATCCAGAGACGACCAGTTTTCCCTACTGAACGAGAGAGAACTTTTCGTGCAGCTTCAATTTGATTTGATCTAATACGAGCCTGATCAAGTGCCTTTAATCCAAATGAGCCAAAAGCCACAGTCACTCCCCGAGTTGCTGGTCCCACTTTCAGAGGATTTTTCCTCATCGTTTGCCACTTTCGATATTTAACTTTTTTAGGAAACAGCATGGTAGTAGATTAAAATTATTTTTGGATTTGAGCGTCTTTCTCAAAGATATCTCCCTTATAAATCCAAACCTTCACTCCGATTGTCCCATAAGGCATCACTGCTTTGGTTGAACAATAATCTACATCCGCACGGAAAGTTTGAAGAGGAATTCGTCCGAGGTGTCTGTCTTCTGTTCGGCTCATAGTCGCCCCACCGAGTCGTCCAGCAAGGAAAAGTCGAACCCCGAGGACATCACGATTGGCCATAACCTTTTCCAATGTAGATTTGGCCACTCGACGAAAAGGCAATCGTTTCTCCAATCCCTCGACCACCATTTGGGCCACAATCGTAGCATTTGATTCTGGTGATTTAATTTCTTTTATATCAAGTTTGACTTCAACTTTAGGATTCAAAAGTTTGTGCTTGGCCAAAAGTTTTTTAATTTCTGCGAGAAGTTTCTGCGAACCATCTCCACTGCGTCCAATAATCATACCCGGACGAGAAGTAGAAAGGATTACTCGAAGAGCTTTCTCACTTCTCTCTATTTCAAGATCAGCTACATAAAATCCTTTGAGTTTTTTCTCCAAAAATCTACGAATTAAAATATCTCCTCGGAGGTTTTCTTGATATTTACCTTTTGGAGAAAACCAGCGTGACTTCCAGTCGCGAAGGATTCCAAGTCTATGTGAATAGGGGTGAACTGTGTGTGACATATTATTTTTTGCTTGCCCTTAATTTGACAGAAGGGGTCTTGGTCTTTTTGGTTTTAGGTGTTTTTTCTCCGAGAACTATACCTACATGGCTTGTTCTCTTGCGGATGACGAAAGCACGACCTCTGGACATCGGAAGTCGGCGATAGAGAATCTTGCCTCCATCCACGCTAATGTTTTTTACAATCAAATTTTCAAGAGGAATAGAAAGATTCTTCGCGTTCGCTACAGCCGAAGCCAAAAGTTTCTGAACCGGAAGAGCAGAACGCTTTGGTACAAATGAAAGAAGATTTTCTGCTTCTAAAATAGACTTTCCACGAATAAGATTAACTACACCCCGAACTTTGCGAGGAGATTGTCTATAATCTGAAAGTGTAGCTTTGGCTTCGATCATAAATTATTTTTTAGTTTCAGCGGCACCTTTGGCTGCTTGGGCAGCAGAGATTTCTGCTTCCTTCTTTTTCTGTTCAAGATCCTTCTGCATTTTACCTCCGTGTTTCGTGAACTTGCGAGTTAAAGAAAATTCACCGAGGCGGTGTCCAACCATATCCTCGGTGATAAATACTTCTACATGATCCTTGCCGTTATGCACCCCGAAGGTGAATCCGACCATCTCTGGAGCAATCTGACATGCTCTTGACCACGTCTTAATCACTCCGATTGCATCGGGTTTTTTGCCTTCGATTTTTTTGAGAATTCGAGGGTCGACATATGGGCCTTTTTTGCTTGAACGAGTCATGAGAATAAAGAAAGCTCCACAGAGCTTCAGGAGAATATAGTATAGAAATCAAGGCCTATTGTCAAATTCGACAAAACAAAAGGGCCGAGGGAGTTTCCTCCATCGGCCCCAAATCACGTGCATGACTACAACTTGATCGATCCAAGCTCCGAAATGATCTCGCCCGCCATCTGGGCATCCTCGTCCGTCTCATCAACGAGGATCTCGGTGGGCATGGCGACAATCCATCCACTCCGAACCACGAATGCGCATTTCGGAGTGACTCCCGGCTGTCGCATCATCAGTTCGATGACCATGACACCGTTCGGGTTCACCCAGACATGTCCAAGATACACAGCCGAGGTAGAGAACGTTCGAAGATCAGCCATGGCTTCGGCTGGAATCTCTGGGTCAACCTCACCATCGTTGAGACGACGGAAGCCGAGTGAGGTGATGTACTTGGTCTTGCGACCTATCACCTTCTCGTCGAAGGTATGCCCGTCGACGAGACGCAGACCATTGTTCGCAAGGCCAACTCGAAGGACTGCGACTTGCACCCTCTCGATGTTGTGAAGAACCTGACGACCGTAGGTCTTGTTTACACTGTCGACCTGCATCGCCTTCATCCGCTTCTTGATCAGCTCGCGTTCGGACAGACGCTCGATTGAGCGCAGTCCGCGCGGAATGATCTTTGGGTTGGTGTAGTGGAATCTCACCAGAACCGCGGATGCTTCACTCAGGTTCACACCCATCAAATACTGTTGCATGTAATCCCCCGTGGTAAATCGCCAAAAGGAGGTAGATCAGATGGCAGTTTGCCATTCTGAGTCTATCCTAGCACATTTAAATATAAATGTCAAGCAGTTTTTGAAAGCAAAATAAGATACGAAAAACCCCACGAAACCTTGTGGGGTATTCGCGGGGTGATGTTCCCCAGTTGGAGGGCTAGAGGTCGAGGCCGTTGAGGTCTTCGAACTCCGACTTGAGCTGAAGCGCATCGGTGCGCTGCCGCTCTTCGAGCCGACGCTGGCGTTCGGCCTTGAGAGCCACCTCGGCCTCCTTCGAGACCGTCGGGATGTAGCCCATAAGTGCCTTGTAGGCGTCGACGGTCTGGTTGTACGTCGACTTGCTGTTCGCGAGTACGGCCCGAAGCGCGTCCTGCAGCTTCACGATTTCGTCGCCGTGCTTGATGACGAGGTCGGGCGAGTTCTTGCGAACGTGCTCCATGGCCTTGTCGAAGACCTTGAAGCTGTCCATCATGATCTCCTCGAAACGAATCTCGAGGGATTCCGCGACGCGGCGAGCGAGCCCGATGGTGCGACGCATGTCGACTTCGTCGACCTTCTGGCCAGCGGCGATTTTCTCCGCGTGCTTCAGCGTGAAGCGGACGAGCTTGCGCATGCCGGAGCTTTCCTGTTCATCGAACCTGCAATCGCAGGCCCGGAGCGCGAGGAAGGCGTCCTTCGCCGCAAGCGCTTCGTGTTTGAGGGCGGCGATGCCGGACGTCGGCTTGTCCTTACGGTCGCTCACGCGAACGCTCTTCGGAGCTTCCACCGACTTCTCGGTCGGCGGTTTGATCGTCGCCGTGGCCGTCGCTGAAACGATTGCCTCGACCGACATGTCGAGAGGCGGCAATTCGATCACAGTTGCGGGCTTGGGAGCCTGCTGTTCGGCGGGTGCCGGAACGGCCGCTTGGTCGTCGACCTTCTTGATCGTCTTGGCCGTTTTGGCCGTCTTGGCATCGAGCTTCTTGGCATTCGGCTTGACGATCCTCGTGGACTTCTTCGTCGACGCGGTTGAGGCCTGCTTCTTGGCTGCCATTGTATTTGCCCCTCCAGGGGCGAAGTGAAGGATCTGTGGCTCGTGCCTGTACTTTTTCTATCCTAGCATATATTAAAGAAAAAGTCAAGTATTTAAAGATGCAGAAAAAGGCCCTATTTCAGGCCTTTTTCCTTTGCTCACTAAGAGCTAGTACTATTTGAGTATTATCTAGCGAATACTCTCTTAGTTCTTTCCACCCATTTCTCCACGCAGTCGTTCGATAAATCGACCGGCTGCTTCTTGTCCACCGAGACCAAATGAAAGGCCGAGGGCAAGAGAAATAGCTATCACAATGCCTGTGAACAAAGTCTGGCTGAATGCTGCTGCAATACCAAGCTGTGAGAGAGCAACGAGTATTGCGAAGATCCAAACTGCCCATTTAGCAATAGTGCCAGCAAAGTGTGCTGAACGAACTTCAGCTGACTTGGCTGCTGTAACCACAATTCTCTCTGTGACATCTCCAACCACACCTCCAACAAGGAGAATGAGGGCTGCGACAATCACGCGAGGAAGATAAGCGATTACTACCTGTTGAAGGAATAGGTTCACTTGTGAGAGGCCGAGGATATCAAAGGCAGCCACAAGGAAAACCACAATCACAAACCACTTGACCAGTCCCCCAATGAAAGCACCTGAATCAAGATTTAATCCACTTCTTCTTAGGAAACTTTCAAATCCTGCTCGACGAAGCGCTTCGTCTACTCGAAGTGAACGGAAAACTTGCCAGATAGCTCGACCGAAGAGTGCACCAATGAGCCATCCGAGGATAACAATAATAAGGGCGATAACAAGGTTCGGCACAAAATTAACAACTCCCAACCAAAGATTCTGGAATGAGAGGGTCAATACTTGTTGCCATGTATTTAGAATCATATGTTCTTAACTGAAAAATACGTTTAGCTTTTAAATTTACCACTAAAAAGGGGTACTCATTTATTATATACCTTAATTGCCTAAAAAATGGCTAATTCTCGTTGACTGTGGATAGACCACTAGTAAAAAATCGCTAAATGCCTAATTTATTGAGAATTTTGTGGTTTTTTGCCTCTAGAATGTCCAGAATGAGTTTGTCATACATGCCGTAGCGATAGTGAAAGTCAGCAGTTTCAAAAGCTGCATAGCGAATTTCTTTGCCTAATTCAGCTTCAATATTTGAAATAGCAGAAACAAGTTTCCCTTTCTTCAAGTGATCCCCAACTACGAGCAAATCTACTCTCGTTTCATTATCATGCAAGAAGATACCAGAAACTAGAATTAATTTAATAGTACCAACACGAGAAAGTTTCTTAATTATTTGTTTATCTGTAATAGGTCCTGCATCAATCAAGAAATTCTGCAGAGCTGTAAGGTACGGATATTCTTTGTCCAAAGTGTATCCCTTTAGGCGTCTTTTCAAAAGACCGGCTTTCATTAATTCATTCAAACGTTTACGAACAAGGGTGGATCTCTCTTTGGTTCGTTCACTTATGGTTCTGGCTTCATAAACACTGTCTGGGTTGAAGATAAAAAGGCGCATAATCTTCACCTTTGCCTCTCCCCCAAATATATGGGATACCGATTTAGTCATGCCGACATTCTACACCATATGGCCAAACAAAAAAACCAGTGAAATTCACTGGTTTTTTTGTTTGAAAACTGGACGTTTTTGATTACTTCAAAGTAACTTTTCCACCAGCTTCTTCGATTTTCTTCTTGAGTTCTGTGGCTTCTTCTTTTTTCATGCCTGTTTTGAGCATTGAAGGAGCTGCGTCCACAAGATCCTTGGCTTCTTTCAAACCGAGAGCAAGCACTTCCTTCACCACTTTGATAACAGCAATTTTTTGTGCGCCTCCGTCTGTGAGTTCAACATCATTTGTTGATTTCTCTTCTTCTGCAGGACCAGCTGCAGCAGCAGGACCAGCAGCAACGGCTGTAGCCGACACACCGAATTTATTTTCGAAAACTTTCACCAATTCATTAAGTTCGAGTACTGACATCTCTTCGATTTCTTTTACAATCTTTGAGAATTTTGCAGGAACTTCTACGTTTTTTGTTTCTTCCATGTTAGTTAATTTTTAGCTTGAGCAATCTGATAAAGCGCGACTGCTATGCGCTGAATAGGAGAATTAATAATATTTACAAACTTACCTCGAAGGACATCGAGAGTTGGGATGAGAGCAATCTCTTCCATCTCTGCTTTTGTCATGTACTTGTTTTCAAAAACTCCACCGAGAATTTTTAATCCATCAGGAAATTTTTTCTGGAATCCGTAGACTCCTCGTGCTGGTGCAACCAGATCTTCAGACCACGCAACAGCGAGTTCCCCAGTGAGCTCTGGTTGTGTACCAGAAAATTTCTCATCAGCCAAAACTCGTTTGGTCAAAGATTTCTTCGTCACAGCGTATGAGATGCCTTCGCTCTTTAGAGCTCGGCGCATCGCGCTTGCTTCAGAAACTTTGAGTCCGTGGAAATTCACGAAAACAAGAGACTTTGCTCCCTTTAGAGCATTTTGTAGTTTGTCTACTATTTCTCCTTTTTTGGCTCGTGATATTGCCATAATAAATAAAACAACCTGTTAAATAAGGCCTCGACTTCCACTTTTATGGAGTTAGAGAGTGATCTCGGAAGGATCCTTGCGGATATTAAAACCTTGCGGTTGCCTTTCCCGACGATTCTGTCGGGACCCCGTACCTCCGGTCTACCGGAGCGTCGGGGCTGTCTTTGACCTTACGTGAGATACTTTATAGGAAAATGAAATTTTGTCAACGAAAAGGCGCCGATTAACTGGCGCCTGACTGAGAACGTCGTCCCTCGACATATTTGAGAATCATTCTCCGGCCATGAATCCAAGTTCCGTCCGGAAGACGGAGCATTGGATAACGATCTCTGGCCGAAGGAGTCTCTACACAAATTCCTGCCCCGTGTAGGACATCGAGAAGTTCTCTGACCAGCTTTGTTTTCGATGAATCCACAACGAGAAGATGCATCAGAGAAACCTCCAGTGTGAGGGGAGCCTGCCTAAAATAATTATATACTTTTATTTTTTAAAATTAAATAAAAAACACCCTTGCGGGTGTTTTTTGATTTTATTTCTTCCCGACCTTTCGTCTGCGGACAATATGTTTGTTTGAATATTTCTTTGTTCGGCGAGATTTCTGTCCCTTGCCTGTTGGCTTTCCATAAATACTGATAGCGCGTCGACGACCACGACCTTGTCGCCCTTCACCTCCTCCATGTGGGTGGTCTACTGGGTTCATCGCTGTACCACGAACTGTTGGACGAACACCGAGCCATCTATTTCTTCCTGCTTTGCCTAGATTAACCAAACGGTTTTCATCATTTGAGACTTCGCCGATTGAGGCCCAAGCAGTTTCAAGTACTTTGCGAATTTCGCTTGAAGGCATTTTCAAATCTACATAACCTCCATCCTTGGCTGAAACTTCTACATAATTTCCTCCTGAGCGAGCGATTTTCGAGCCACCTCGCGGTTTGAGTTCAACATTATAAACAAATGTACCGACTGGGATATTCTTCAAAGGAAGTCTGTTTCCTGCGGTTAGAGGTGCTGTCTCTGAAACAATATATGTCTCACCCACCTTGGCTGATTTATGAAGAAGGACGTAGCGTCGTTCGCCATCTTTGTAAGCCACTAGTCCAATAAATCCTGAGCGATTTGGATCATATTCAACAGTTTTCACTGTGAAAGGAACGTTGAGTTTGTTGTAGACGAAATCAATTTCACGGAAAAGTCTCTTGTGCCCACCTCCTTTGTGTCTAGTGGTGATTCGACCTGTATTGTTCCTGCCATTTGCTCGACGAAAACCTTTGGTCAAAGATTTCAAAGGTTCGGAGACAGTCACAAACTTTCTCACTTCAATAGATGAGGTTTGTCTTCGAGATGGAGTTGTTGGTTTATAGCGCTTCATAAATATTAAATTACTTCGATTTTATCGCCCTTCTTCAAATAAACATAAGCCTTCTTTCCTCCACCAGTCACACCTTTCTTGCCTCGACGGAAAACTTCCTTGGTTGGGATAGCCAAAAGGTGTACTCGAATCGGAGTAACTTTGTATAAATCTCTAATAGAAGCGATGACACTTTTCTTCGTGGCATTTTTTGTTACCTCGAAAACATAAGTGTTTTGAGAATTGGCCTGAAGAGCTGCCTTCTCGGTCACTCGAGGGCGAAGAAGAACTGAGCTTGGTTTTAAATTTAAATTAGTCATAAATTATTTTAAAGTTTGGCCAGGAAGAACTTTGAAAGAAGCCTCTGGATTATCTATCACTACATATTTGTATTTGAGTAGAGCAAGCGGGTGGAGATTTCGGGCTTCGAGAACTTCGAAGTTGCCGAGATTCTTCATTGAACGTTCAACTTCTTTGTTCTTCTCTGCGAGAACAATCACTGCAGAATTTTTTTTCTTCGTAAAGATATTTTCAAAACCTTTAATTTTAGAAATATCTTGAAAAGTTTGTTTAGCTATTTTAGTCTTTGGTTCACTAAACTTAATCGAATCAATAAGAAGCATTTCTCCGTCGCGAAATTTCCTCGAAAGAATCGTATAGAAAGCTTTGGCTTTCATGCCCTTCGAAATTTTGCGAAGAAAATTTTTGTCATTCCTTGGGCCATGAGTGACTCCTCCACCAACCCAGATTGGAGAACGGGTGGAACCGTGTCGAGCACGACCTGTGCCTTTCTGTTGCCATGGTTTCTTGCCTCCTCCTCTGACTTCCCCGCGGGTTTTGGTGTGTGCCACAGATTTTCTCTTCGAAGACTCAAGTGAAGTGGAAACTTGGTGAACCAAATCAGAATTCCAACGCAAACCAAAAAGTTTTTCAGGAAGTTTTATGCTTCCACTTTCTTTTCCTTTTACATTGTAAATTTTGGCTTCCATTTTGCTTTGGTTTATTTGGATTTGATTTCTACAAGAGTTCCTCGTCTTCCGGGGACTGCTCCACTCACAAAAATTTCATTTGTTTCTGGAGAAATTTTCATTATTTTAAGATTAGAAACAGTCACTCGATCACTACCCATTCTTCCGGCCATGCGCATACCCTTGGCCACACGACCTCCGGCTCGAGCTCCTCCTCCAATCGAACCCGGCTCTCTCTCAGAGTGTTTCTGTCCGTGGGAACGTCGTCCTCCACCGAATCCATGTCTCTTCACTACGCCTTGAAATCCTTTGCCTTTCGAAATAGCAGTCACGGTCACATTCTCACCTTCAGTGAAGATTGAAGAATCTACAGCATCGCCAACATTTGCAACAGTTTCATCTCCAGAAAGTTTGTATTCTTTTCTTTTTTCTTTCTTTTTGTCTGCAAGGGCGACTTGAACTGCATTATAACCATCTCGTGCTGTATTTTTTACCTGTGTGATTTTGTTTGGTGTTGCAGAAAGTACGGTCACGGCGAAAGTTCTTCCGGCTTCGTCGAAAATTTGGGTCATATTCACTTTTTTTGCAAGAAGAAATTTCATTTTGTTTTTAATAGAATCCCGCTTTAGCGGGATTCTATTTCTTAAGACAATTTCACATCAATATTCACACCACCAGGGAGTGACATATTGGTGAGAGATTCAATAATCTTTGGAGTAGGATTCACTATATCAATGAGTCTTTTGTGGATTCGCATTTCAAACTGTTCTCGCGCATTTTTGTATACGAATGCTGCTCGATTCACTGTATATTTTTTAATCTCTACTGGCAGAGGTACCGGACCGATAATCTTCGCATCATAGCGAAGAGCGGTGTCGATAATCTGTTTGACCGAAAGATCTAATATCTTTGACTCATAAGCCCGGACTCGGATTCGAAGCATTGATGTTTCTGCTTCGGCTTGAGCCGATTTGGCTTTAGGTTTAGATACTTTTTTTACCTTTACCTCTGAAGTTTTTGAAGACTTAGGAGATGAGGTTTTTTTGGCAGTTGTGGCCATTTTAAGGTACTTCTGTTAGTTAAGAATTTATCTTATTTGATGATCTTGGTTACCACTCCGGCTCCAACAGTTTTGCCTCCTTCTCGGATGGCGAAGCGCTGTTGTTCCTCGAGAGCGACCGGGGCTACAAGTTTAACTTGGAAAGTAACTGTATCTCCAGGCATCACCATTTCTACTCCTGCAGCGAGAGTCACTTCACCAGTCACATCAGTTGTACGAATGTAAAACTGTGGCTTGTATCCAGTGAAGAAAGGAGTGTGTCGACCACCTTCTTCTTTCTTCAAGATGTAAACTTCTGAAGTAAATTCTGTGTGAGGAGTCACTGAACCCGGCTTGGCAATCACTTGTCCTCGGTGAAGTTCTTCTTTCTTTGTGCCTCGGAGAAGAATACCAGCATTGTCTCCAGCTTGTCCCTCTTGGAGATTCTTGTTGAACATTTCAATACCAGTCACGGTGCTCTTTGCAGTATCTTTGATACCAACAATTTCTATTTCTTCACCAACTTTTATTCGACCACGTTCAATACGACCAGTAACCACAGTTCCTCGACCTTCGATTGAGAAAATGTCTTCAATCGGCATGAGGAATGGTTTATCCAAGTCACGAACAGGGATTGGGAAATAAGTATCGAGTGCATTTACTAATTCGAGGATCTTCATTGACCATTCATCTGTGTTGTCCTTGGCTTCAAGTGCTTTAAGGGCTGAACCTCGGATAACTGGAGCATTTTCTCCATCGAATTCGTATTTCTTCAAGAGATCACGAACTTCTTCTTCAACCAAATCGATAAGCTCCTTGTCAGGAACCATGTCGCATTTGTTCAAGAACACAATAATCTTTGGCACTCCAACCTGCTTTGCAAGAAGGATGTGTTCACGAGTTTGGGGCATCACTCCGTCTGTAGCTGCAACCACGAGAATCGCACCATCCATTTGGGCGGCACCAGTAATCATGTTTTTGATGTAATCAGTGTGTCCTGGGGCGTCTACGTGTGCATAGTGTCGTGCGTCTGATTCGTATTCACTGTGCGAAAGGGAAATAGTAATACCACGAGCCTTTTCCTCAGGTGTCTTGTCGATATCATCAACGCTTTTGACTGTGGCGGTCTTCCCTGCTCGGTGAAGAACGTTTAAAATCGCAGCGGTGAGAGTAGTCTTGCCGTGGTCAACGTGTCCGATAGTACCGACGTTGATGTGTGGCTTTGAACGATTAAATTCTCCTGCCATAAAATTAATAAGTAATTATTTTGCTAAATTGTAGATTTGAAGTTTTGAAGCGAAGGGAGCGCGCGAGAACGGCTCTCTTCGATTCAGAACGGGAAAACTGCGAAAAGCTTGTCTTTATTGGGTTTTTTAAAGTTTTTTACTAAAAATAACCAAACAAAAATGCACTCAACGCGTAGGGACTATCTTACGCAAAATACCGAAAATAGTCAAATTGTTAAGCCCTATAAAACAAAAACCCGGCCACCGTAGTGAGCCGAGCGTGATATTGAAACGAAAGAGCGATGGGTCGCGCGAACCCGGGCAAAGTGATGTGCCAACCAAACTGACTGACGTTCGACCACCACTGGCATCCGGGCCGCGCTTCCCACCCTCATTGCCGTCAACGCGACGACAGTCACAACGAGGGGTACTTCATGTACACCGCTTCGCTCGTGCCCCGGGAAGGCTATGAACTCGTAGGCACTGCCTACGCCCATCTACCCTTACTATACACCTTTCAAATTATTTGTCAAGTAAATTTGTATTTTGTTTTATGAAAATCTTAAAAACCCTTATTTATAGCCATTTTTTACAAATGAAAAGGGCCCGCTGTTTGGCAGGCCCCGTGAATCCTAGTGGATCATGGGTGGGATATAGTCGGCAACCGAAACACAGTACACAAGTTCAGAATTCATCTGAACCCTGAACGAGACACGGATACGCTCCAGTCCCTTGTTCAGACAGCAGATGAACTTCTGCGAGATTTGGGGTTGTACACCCTTCAGACTTGAAAGGTACACATATCCTCGTCTCTCGAGTGCTCCCAGAACCACACGGGCCGGGAGGTAGCCGAAGTGCGCATCGATGCACGCACACTCTGCTCCGGTCGGTTTACATATGTTCGCCGGAACCCGTTTGATCTTTTGTCCTTCGCTCGCAACCGCATTTGCCACTTGTTGCTTCATCTGAAAATCTCCCGTGGGTGATTGACTCAGACTTCCGTCCTCGTTCGGGGACGGCCTTTAACTATATTACACGTATTTAAGAAAATGCAAAGTCTTAAGCTGTTTTTGTTCCTGTTCTCTGATCAATAATAGTTGTGGCTACATTTGGAGGCACAATCGCATAATGATCGAATTCCATAGTTGAGGAACCGCGACCTTCGGTCATTGAACGAAGATTGGTCACATAACCGAACATTTCTGAAAGAGGAACCATCGCTCTGATAACTTTCAATTCATTTCTGTCTTCCATCGCTTCAATCTGTCCGCGTTTAGAAGAAAGGTTACCTGTGATGTCTCCCATGAATTTCTCAGGAACAACAACTTCCACTTTCATAATTGGTTCAAGGATAACCGGTTTGGATTTACGCGCAGCTTCTTGAAAAGCTTGTGAAGCAGCAATCTTGTAAGCGATTTCGGATGAGTCCACATCGTGATACGAACCGAAGTTAAGTTCGCAAGAAATATCAACCATCTTGTAACCCGCAAGGATTCCGCGTTCCATCGCTTCTTTCACTCCCTTCTCAACTGCAGGAATAAATTCTTGGGGAATAACTCCTCCTTTAATCGCATCGATAAATTCGAAACCTTCTTCGCGGTGAGCATTTTTCGGTACTTTTTCTTCGGGATCATATTTTGGAAGGGGTTTGATTTTAATCTTCACGTGACCATACTGACCCTTACCTCCAGTTTGTTTAATATATTTGTTTTCTACTTCAGCTTCAGCGGTGATGGTTTCTTTGTAGGCTACTTGAGGTTTACCCACGTTTGCTTCAACACTAAATTCTCGCTTCATACGATCAACGATGATTTCGAGGTGAAGTTCACCCATGCCCATGATGACTGTTTCTCCTGTTTCTTGGTCTGATTTAATTTTAAAAGTTGGATCTTCATCAGAAAGTCGCTTGAGAGCCATGCCCATCTTCTCTTGATCGGCTTTGGTCTTCGGTTCAATACGGAGAGAAATAACTGGTTCTGGAAATGTGATTTGATCGAGAATAATCGGATTATTTTCATCCGAGAAGGTGTGTGAAGTCTTTGCATCTTTTAATCCAACAGCCGCTGCGATTTCTCCGGCGAAAACTTTTTTCACTTCTTCGCGTTTGTCTGCTTGGAGACGCACGATTCGACCAAGGCGTTCTTTGTTCCCTGTGGTGGAATTATAAATATAGCTTCCCGACTCAACTGTGCCTGAATAAACTCTAAAGAATGTAAGTTGTCCAACGAATGGATCAGCTTGAAGTTTGAAAGCAAGAGCGGAGAAAGGTTCTGAATCAGAAGCGTGTCTGAGAACTTCTTCACCTGTATTCGCATCAATCGCTTTAATCGGAGGGATATCGAGTGGAGAAGGTAGATAGTCGACTACTGCATCGAGCACGAGCTGAACACCTTTGTTCTTTAATGCAGAACCGGCCATCACAGGGAAAATTTTGTTTGCAATCACTGCCTTGCGCAAAGTTTCCTTGAGTGCAGAAAGAGAAATCTCTTTGCCCTCTAAATATGCGGTCATAAGGTCTTCATCATTTTCTACAATACGTTCGATCAGTTCAGCGCGATATTTTTCTGCCTCAGGTTTTAAATTTTCTGGGATTTCCTTCTCAACTACTTGGCTACCCATGTTGCCCTCGAAGTAATATGCCTTCATTTTCAAAAGATCTATCACCCCTTCATGATTGTCTTCTTCTCCGATTGGAATCTGGAAACGAACGGCTTTTTTTGAAAGTCTGTCTAAAATAGATTTGTATGAACGCTCGAAGTTTGCTCCGATTCGATCAAGTTTGTTTATAAAACAGATACGAGGCACTTGGGCTTCTTCAGCATATCTCCAATTGGTTTCAGATTGGGGTTCCACACCGGCCACTCCGTCGAACACCACTACTGCTCCGTCGAGCACACGGAGAGAACGCTTTACTTCTACTGTGAAATCGATGTGCCCCGGGGTATCAATAATGTTGAAACGGTATTTGTTTTCTTTCTTCTCGTGTTCGGCTACAGAGATATAAGTTGGTGCCCAGAAACAGGTGATAGCTGCTGCGGTGATAGTGATTCCTCTCTCTCGTTCTTGTTCCATCCAATCCGTGGTCGTATCTCCTTCGTGCACTTCACCAATTTTGTGTTGTGAACCAGTATAAAAAAGCACGCGCTCCGATGTAGTCGTTTTCCCCGCGTCAATATGCGCAATGATTCCAAAGTTTCGTACTCGTTCTAGTGGGTAGTCGCGTTCCATAAATATTACCAAGCGAAGTGAGCGAAAGCCTTGTTGGCTTCGGCCATTTTATGAGTGTTTTCACGCTTACGAACTGCATCACCTTCGTTTTTCGAAGCGCTGATTAATTCTTCGGCGAGTTTCATGTGCATTGGCTTGCCTTTCTTTGCACGAGCAGCATCAATAATCCATTTCATCGAGAGGAATTGTCGGCGTTCAGGACGAACTTCGCGAGGAATCTGATAGTTTGCACCTCCAACTCGTCTAGAACGAACTTCCATTGCCGGTCCAGTATTTTTTAAAGCTTCTTCAAAAATTTCCAAAGGATCCTTCACCTTCGCAAGTTCTTTCACTGCTTCAAGCGAACGATAGACTACTGCACGAGCGGTAGTTTTCTTGCCTTCAAGCATTAGATAATTAATAAACTTCGCGACTTTTTCTGAATCGTAGACTGAATCAGGAGTTAATTTTGGTTTGGCTTTAAGTTTTCTTCGCATAATTATTTGACTTTAGGTTTCTTCATTCCATACTGACTTCTGGACTGTCGACGAGTTTCTACTCCGGTCGCATCGAGTACTCCTCGAACAATAGTGTATCGAAGACCAACATCCTTTACTCTTCCTCCACGAAGTAAGACCACAGAGTGCTCTTGGAGATTATGACCGATGCCGGGAATATAAGCAGTCACTTCGAGACCGTTGGTCAAGCGAACACGAGCGATTTTGCGGATAGCAGAGTTAGGTTTCTTCGGGGTTTTGGTTGTCACTTTGGTACAAACACCTCGCTTGAATGGAGAATTGAAAGAGGTTGGGCGATTTTTGTTTATATTGAAACCACGAGTAAGAGCCACCGCCTTAGATTTGCGGGTTAGCTTGTGTCGTCTTCGTCTAATCAATTGATTAATAGTAGACATTTTACGAAAAATCCCCTTTTGAGGAGACCATTACTGTACTAGAAAGTCCTAATAAACACAAGTCCATCTTATATAAGATTAACTCCAGTAATAAGGTGGAAGAGAACATAAACGACTGGGGAAATGAATTGCCAGATGAAAAATATGAAGAAAAACACGAGAATTAAGCCGTAGCGTTCGAAAAAACCTCTAAATTGAAACATTTTCTCAGGAAAGAAAGCATAAAGAAGCTTCGAACCATCAAGCGGAGGAATCGGAACAAGGTTAAAGACCATTAATAGAAGGTTCACAAACACCACGAGTGAAGTGATGTGAATAAAACCCTGGTTCCATCCATTATTCAAACCAAATCGAAGAAGCAAACCAAACAAAATCGCAAGGGAAAGATTGGAAACTGGTCCAGCAGCTGCGACCATCGCTTCGCTCCATCGTCCGGGGCGAAGATTGTATGGATTATACGGCACCGGCTTCGCCCAACCGAAAATAAATCCTCCGAGGAAATACGAGATAGCTGGGACGATGACCGAACCGAACATGTCTAAATGCTTCAAAGGATTCAAGGTCAAACGACCTTGAAGTTTGGCTGTCGGATCACCAAGCATATTGGCCACAGCACCGTGCGAAACCTCGTGAATAACCACGGACATAATGAGAATGGCTATTTGAAATACAAATTCGAATTGCATGGTGAGATTATACACCAAACAATTTTGAATAAGACCTTTGGTTCCAAGCTTGAGTTCCTCGATCTGTTATTCCCGAACCGCCCTTATTAATTTCAAAATTTCAGCAGAATTTTCTGTTCCGCGATCTTCAAGAGCTTTTATTATTTCTTCCTCTGACACAAAGTGTCCTCCTTGGATTAAATCCTGTTCTATCTTTTCAAATTCTGCCAACCCATCTGTTTTGTTGTGAGAATGTTGGGTTTCACTCATAAATTTAATTAATCCAGCAAGTCTTTGTAGTTTCTCTTCGACCTCGTTCATTTTTTCGGATCCTAGGTTAATTTGCTCAGGCATATAATTTAATTATTTTAATACCCCAATTCTACCCCTCCCCACTAGAATTACAAGACGCCAAAAATTCCGCTCTTTTACCTCAAATAACCCATATACATCTATAACCCGCTATAGCGTGAGTTAGATGTAGTGATAAAATGATGGAAAAATTAAGTTAATTTAAATATCTCCCTCAAATGCCTATCATTTTCTATCTCATCTACAATCATATAGAGAACATCTCTGCCTATACCTAAATCTGTTTTTAATAAACCGATAATATTTTCACAATCATATGGATACACCCAAACACTATCCTGCAATCTCTCAAATCCAGCGGATACAAAGAGATTCCTGACTTGGTCTCGAACCTTTTTCTTTTTCTCTGGTATATCAAAGATTACTACTCGCCACTTTTTGTCCCAGTGTTTGGGCTTGTTTAGTTTATAATTCTCGATTTCCCAAGTGTGCAGGGTTTTCTTTCCTTCTTTTGTTAATTGATAGTGACCATTCTCAAATTTGAGTAGCCCTCTCTTTGCAAGTTTTGAAGCAGAAGATGAGATGTATTCTTTTTGTCGAGCTTTGGGTAATAATCCAAGCTTATCCATTGCGCTTAAAACATTTGGGGCGACAAGTCCAACACTCAGAATTCCAGCTATTTGAATAGTGCTAAGAACAATTTTCTGTAAATGTTCCCTCTTGACTCTCTTTTTGCTAATTCCTTCAAGTTTTCCCATATACGTTAATATTCCGCTATAGCGTAATTATAACGTAGGTAGATCTAGTAAGTAAACGGGACCGTTTGTTTTAAAATATAAACTTTGCAATATTCTTTTCTTATGTTAATCTATTGCAACTATGGCAAGAATTTGTCCAGTCACTAAAAAAGGTTCAATTATGGGTGGAGGCTACTCCAACCGAACTCGTGCTACCCAATTCAACCCAACAGGAATGGTTCGCAAATACCCAAACCTCCAAAAGAAGCGTATTTATGTACCTGAATTGAAGAAAACCATCACTCTCACCCTTTCAACCAAAGCTATTAAAACTATCAATAAACGTGGCGCGCATTCAGTCCTCAAAAAAGCTGGGATTATTTAAGATTCAAACTCGTTCCATTCGTTTCAAATTCAATTGTTCCTAAATCTATGGTTGAAAGAATTTTGGCTTTTATTTTATTCAAAATATCTAAAACTTCTTTGTGTGGATGACCGTATGGATTATCTTTGCCCGCAGAAATAACCGCATATTCAGGAGAGATCGCTTCAATATATGGGAACGAACTAGAATTGCGCGAACCATGATGTCCAACTTTCAAAACATCTGATTTTAAAATATTTTTATCAAGTGCAAGCAAAATATATTCTTCTTTTTTTGGAGAATCTCCGGTCAACAAAAACGATTTGTCTTTGTAAACAAGTTTAGAAACAATTGAAGCATCGTTTGTCTCCCAGTTTGTCACATCTTGATTAGGAAAAAGAATTTGCAGTTTTGTTCCGTCTCCTAAATCAATTACCATTCCTCTTCTAACCAAAATGTTTGGAATATTTTTATTTTTGATTTCGTTTTCAAGGATTAAATGAACTTTGTTTGGAGATTTCACACCTGATTCAAGAAACACTCCCACTTTGTATTGCTTCATCACATCTATCAAACCTCCAGCATGATCGGAGTCTGGATGAGATTCAACCACCACATCAATCCTTCTATCTCCGAAAGGTAAAATTTTTCCTAATTCTGTGAGCACTTTTGAATTTGGACCTCCATCTACGAGAATCCTGTGGTGAGTGGGTGAATCAATAAAAATTGAATCACCCTGTCCCACATCCAAGAAATAAACATGAAGTAAATCACTTGGTCGTCTTTGCCAAACAGCTACCCAAACAAAAATATTGGCGAACAGAAGACTAACAATTATGGATTCCTTCCAATAAATTTTAAGAAACTTCATGAACACAGTATAAGTGATATAATAGGAAAACTTATTAACTAAAATAACTAACATGACCCAATTCGAAGAAAAAAAATTTGATATTCCTACTCTTAAAGGTATCTCAGCCAAAACAATCGAGGAACATTTGAAGCTTTATGCTGGGTATGTGAAGAATGCGAATGATATCCTCGCTTCGGGTCAATATAACCGACGTTTCCCATTCGAATTCAACGGGATGAGAAATCATGAGCTTTACTTTTCACACTTCGAAGGTGGTCCCAAACCGCTCTCACCGAACAGCCCAATTATCCAAGCTGGATTTAATTTAGAAAAGTTTAAAGCTCTCGCTCTCACCCGAGGAGTGGGTTGGGCGATGCTCTCTTATGACAAAAAATCCAAACAGCTTTTGGCTCACTGGGTTGATGAACAACATCTGGGTCAGCTAAATGGTTGCGACACGATTCTCGCTTTGGATATGTGGGAACATTCGTTCGTCGCAGATTATCTCCCGAGTGGCAAGAAACAATACGTAGAAGATTTCTTCGCTAATTTGAATTGGGAAAAGATTGAAAAGAATTTTTTAGACGCGACCAGATAGCAAAATAAAGAATATAAACCAACATCATCGCCCAAACCGAGAACGATGAAATTTTTATATTGAACCAAGAAAGATTGCCGAGAGTATGCGCCACCAAAAGAATCCAAGCGAGCAAAAGATGCGAAAGATAAGTAAACGGCAAGGCTAAAATATTGTTCAAATATGCGAACGTAGTTGCGATGAAACCTATGAGCATCGTATAAGGAACGAATGCGAGAATAAGAATATTGGAAAACAAAGAAACAATAGACATACTGCCCATAGAATAGAGTAGAAACGGAAGAACAAATATTTGAGTAGAAATGGTGGCAGATAAAATTTGTTTCATCCCATATTTGTTTGGAATTTTTGTTAAATAGCCCTCAACAATCGGTGAAACATAAATCATCGCAATGGTTGCGAGCATACTAAGCTGAAACGATGGGTCAAAAATTAAAATTTTTGGGTTTTCTATGAGCATTAGGAACCCCGCGACGAGCAACGCTCGTGGAGCAGAATAACTCCGACCAAACATTTTTCCCGAGACAGCGATAAAAGCCATGATTCCTGCTCGAACAATGGTCGCACTCGCTCCGGTCATCAATACAAAGAAAATAATACCCAAGATTGAAACACTTGAAGCCAAACGAAGTGAAAGAAAACTTAAAATTTGTTTGAAAAATTCTGCCACTATCATGATGTTGTAGCCCGAAAGGACCACGATGTGCACCACCCCTGCGCGTTTGAACTCATCAAGAATTGAAACGGGCAAAGCTTGTTTCCCAGACACCAAAAGTCCGGACAAGAGACTCGATTCGGGTTCAACTAAAATACTTTTCATTTTATTCACGAAGCTTTCTTTAATTTTCAAAAGAACAGCCCTAATCGGATTACCCTTGTCTCTTGAGACAACATTCACTTGAGCAAAATTCATCGTATAGTAGATATCATCTTTGGATAAATAAGCACCATAATCAAATGGACGACCAGCATCACTGTCCTCAATAATCCCCGGCTTCACCAACTTACCTTCAATTTTGATTTGATCACCATATTTAATATCAGAATATAGATTAGTACTAACCAAAACTTTTTCTCCATTATCTGATTTAAAAACAAAGCGCATATTTTTCTCTCTGATTTCGGGTTCACTCACTATCACACCAGTGGAGGCCGGTATTTCTCCAATATGAAAATCTTTTATATCAAATCTAAGAACACCTAGACCGAAGGCAAACAAAAATAAAATAAATATGAAAATTCCTTTTGATAAACGACCATTTAAAATTATTTCGCCTACAAAAACCCCGAGAGTAATAATAAAAATTAAAATCGACCAAATAGGTCCAACATGAACAAGCGATGAAACCAAAACACCAAAAACAAAACTCCAAATAAAAACAAAAATAGGAGCATGACGATTCTCTAGACTAACGCGTGCCTTAGAAATCCAATCGGATAGGATATTTCTCAAGCGTTCCATTATAAAGATTTATTTTCTCTCCATCCGCAAAGGTAGTGGCTATCTCATCACACCTTTCGTTCGCTTGAATCCCAGCATGTCCGGCAATAAGTTTCCAATGAATCTTTTTGTCTATACTTGTTTGATATAAATCCATCCACAAATCTTTGTTTTCAACTGGTTTCTTCTGCGCAGTTTTCCAACCTTTTTTCATCCAGCCGTGTATCCATTCGGTCATGCCCTTCACCACATAAGTCGCATCAGAATAAAGAGTGACTTCTATTCCTACAGGCAAAGATTCGAGGGCTTTGATGCAAGCTGTGAGTTCCATTTTGTTGTTGGTGGTGTGTTCTGAATATCCGCCCATTTCCCTCACTTCATCTCCTTGTGCGATTATAGCTCCCCAACCTCCTGGTCCCGGATTCCCTTTCGACGATCCATCAGTAAAAATTATTATCATTCCTCAATAATATCAACAATTCTTAAACGAAGCTCGGGGCGGTTGCGGAAATAGGACTTTTCGAGGTGGGCGGTGAGAGTTATAGGGGCGCCAGAAATAAGCGGAGTTTTCGTATTTTCTATGGTGTTGAAAAAAGATATAGCTTTGACTTGTTTATTGTTTGGAGTAGAGAATATTATTTCCAAATGATCTCCTGTCTTCCCGAAATTCTTCGCAGATTTTATTTCTGCAGAAGAAATATGAAAAATTGGTTTCGGATTCCCCATGCCGAATGGGGCGAATTGTTCTATGGTTTTCCACAAATCTTCACCAATATGTTCAAGAGAAAGTTTTATGTTTTTAATTTTATCTTCAGGTTTTTTAAATCCAACATCTAAGGAATCGAGAACTTTTGAAAGTTTATCTTCAAGCACAGTAATTTGCTCTAGAGTGACTGAAAATCCGCCCGCACCCGCATGTCCTCCAAACTCCACAAAAGATTTTTTCGCACCACTCATAAGAGCGAACAAATCATAACCATTATATGAACGACAGGAACCTTTCAAACAATTATCTCCATCTCTTCCCCACACAAAAACCGGACGATTGTATTCTTCAACAAGTGAATTGGCCACAAGACCTGCGAGTGACGGTCTCCATTCTGGATTCCCCACCACAATCACTGAATTTATTTTTTCACGAGATTCGAGATGTTTCTTCGCATCTTTCACCAACGCAGCGACTGTACCTTTGCGTTCATTATTTATTTTTTCTAGATGTTCAGCCAAAACTGCAGCCTCGCGCATATCTGTGGTGGAGAGAAGCTTGAAAGCATCTTCGGGTTTACCCATCCTTGAGGCAGCATTTATTCGTGGAGTAATCATGAAAGTAATATCATCCTCGGTCAAAAATTGTTGATTTATATTGAGTTTATTAAAAAGTGATGCGAGGCCTGGGCGTGGTGATTTGCGCAAAACATCCATACCAAACTTGGCGAAAATTCTATTCTCTCCGACCAGAGGAACCATATCAGACAGAGTGGCTATACCCACCATGTCGAGCGACCATTTTTCTTGTCCTTCTTTAATTCCAAAATTATTTTTTATGAGAATCGCTTGGACGAGTTTATATGCAAGAGCTGCACCGCACAATTCTTTGAACGGATACTTTGAATTTTTGATTTTTGGATTCACTATCGCATATGCTTCCGGAAGCTTATCTGATTCATGATGATCAGTGACAATCACATCTATACCTAACTTTTGAGCCTGTTTTATTTCTTTATAATCAGCCGTACCACAATCAACTGTGATTATAAGTTTGGCTCCCCTTTCGTTTATCTCATTTATGGCTTCTTTGTTTAAACCAAATCCTTCATCATGCCTATGAGGAATATAAAATGAAACATTTTCATATTTTGCTTTTTTGAAAAAATCCGCCAGCACTACTGCTCCGGGGATACCATCTGCATCATAATCAGAAAAAACTACAATATGCTCATTTCTTTTCATCGTTTCGATGATTTTATCTCGAGCTTTCTCCATGTCTGGCAAAAGAAGAGGATTATGAAGTTTTTTGTAGTCAGGATGAAGAAATTCTTCTTTTGATTCGTTTGAAAGCCCTCTTTCGGAGAGTAAGGCCTCAAAAATTTCAGGAAAATTCATTGACCTAGTTTAACATGCGAACTCGTCTCTCTTGTATTATGATGAATATATGAAACATCAACACCAAGCTGGATTTATCGAGGGTCTTATTATGGCCTTAGGATTGTTCGCTATCTTGATTCTTTTTATTCTCCCGAAGAATGTACCCGGACCGACCAAAAGCATTCCTTCTATTCTTGGAGTAAGTCCTAACTCTTCATTCGAAACCACGAACATAGATTGGGGAAACAATACAAATCAAAATATTCCGAAAGATTCTGCTTTTGCAAACACCATTTCTTTGGGAACTGGGAATGCTTCATATACTTTTGAACCCGGAGATGAATACATCAGCCTGACCAACAACAGCGACAAATCCATCATGATTTCCGGTTGGAAACTCCAAAACGCCAAAGGAAGCAGGGCTTATAATGTTGGGAACTCAACCCAATATTTCTCTTCAGATAGTATCTCTATCCCCCAAGGGACATATATTCTCTCTCCAACCGGAAACAATAATCTAGAAAATATCGTTCTCAAACAAAATGAGTCGGCCGTTGTGACCACCGGTTCTGTGGGAGTAGTCACCCCTTACAAAATTGTGGGTTTCAAAGAAAATAAATGTACAGGTTATTTACAAAATTTAGACAATTATTCTTTTACTCCTTCACTTCAAACAAATTGTGTTCAACCAAGGAATGAACCGGGAGTGAGAAACTTGGATACTGCTTGTCAGGACTATATTTCTAGTATGTCGAGTTGTCATACTCCAAAATTTGATACGATTGATGCTCAAGGCCGACTCACAGACAGACAAGGAAATTCTTGTACTGGATGTGTGGATGGGAATAGTACTTTATCCAGCTCGTGTGTGACTTTTATCAAATCACATTTTAGTTATCCGGGGTGCTTGGCTTATCACCAGAATGATCCGAATTTCTCAAGTTCAAATTGGAGGATTTATCTTGGCCAAAAATGGGAATTGTGGGCAAAAAGTTATGAGACTATTTCCCTTTTTGATTCGATTGGAAAATTAGTTAATTATCAATCGTACTAATCCGACTATTCTCATTATAAATAATATGCACGACCCAAATTGTATTTTTTGTAAGATTATAAACGGAGAAATTCCAAGTGAAAAAACACACCATGAGGATGGAGAAATATTTTCTCTCCCAGACATTCATCCTGTGGCTCCGGGTCATACTCTCATTATCCCAGCACCGCATTATAAATGGTTTTATGAACTTCCGGATGAGCTTTCAAATAAGCTTTTTAAAGTCACGAGGAAACTAGCAAAAGAGCTAAAAGAAAAACATTCGGCCGATTATATTGAATTATCAATAATAGGTGTAGATGTTCCTCATACTCATATTCATTTGATCCCTCGCAAGAAACCTATATCCTCTTAAGCGCTTCTATCCCAGGCAAAGTTCCAGTCGCAAGGAAATCAAGCATCGCCCCACCTCCGGTTGAGACAAAACTGAATTTATTCATTATTCCAAGCTCTTTGATAGCCGAAAGGGTATCTCCTCCCCCAACGATTGTTTCCGCACTTGAGCTTGCTATCAATTTAGCCAAATCTAATGTGCCAGTTTTAAAACCCTTTTCAAACTCACCGAGAGGACCATTCCAAAGAATAAATTTGGCATCACTCATTTTGTTTTTTAAATCTTCAATTGTTTTTGTACCCACATCCACAATTCGAGTGCCCTCAAGAGTGGTGTCGATTGGCAAAACGATTTTTCCACTCTTAAGTTTTTCTTTTAAATTAAAATCTCCGTCTGAAACAAGCGATGTTCCAACATCTTGACCTTGTTCTTTAAAGAAATTGTTCGCCAACGCGCCACCAACGAAAATATTGTCGGCGATATTCAAAAATTTATCTAAAAGAGGAAGTTTCGTTTCGAATTTTGCTCCTCCAAGGACAAAGAGGAACGGGTGTTTAGGATAAAAAGCGTTTGAGAGTCGTTTTACTTCTTCATAAAATTGTAAACCCGCGTATGAAGGTAAAAGTTTTGGAAGTCCTACAATCGACGCGTACTCGCGATGTGATTCAGAAAACGCTTCGTTCACAAAGATATCTGCTTGGGAAGCTAGCTTCACAGCGAAGTCTCGAGAATTTTCTTTTTCCCCTTTATCAAAACGTAAATTTTCTAATAACATTAAATCACTTTGCTTTTCAAAAGTAAGAGGAAGAAAATTTTTCACATATTCAAAAACTGGATGAAGAGAATCTGTTTCTTTATCCAGATGACTGATTAAAATTATTTTGGCACCCGCTTTTTGTAAAAATTCAATCGTGGGCAAAGACTTCTGAATACGAAAATCATCAGTCACCACACCATTTTCTATAGGTACATTCCAATCTACTCTGACCAAAACTCTTTTCCCTTCCAGATTTTCTGCCTCGAGTATAATTTTAAAATCCATTCTATTAAAATTATTTCTTAATTAAAGATTTGGCTATTTCTGAAAACTTTTTTGAATCAAGGGATGCTCGTCCGACCAAAAAACCACTAATACCTGTTTGAACAAAATCTGAAACATTGTTCTGATCAACCGAACCACCATAAAGAATAGGAATCCTATCCGCGGTTTCTCGACCATACAAATCTGTTAAAATTTTCTTAATGAAGATAACCATCTGGGCTAAATCTTCGGCTTCAATCGCCCCTTTCGCTTTCGTGCTTATCGCCCAAATCGGTTCATAAGCAATAATTAGTTTCTTCGCATCATCTTTTCTTTTCACTCCAGCGAGTGAAAGTCGGAGTTCGTGCCTAATAAATTCCAAATATTCTCCCTCTCTGTCTCTCTCACTCTCACCAACACAAACAAGTGGAATAATATTTTCTTTCAAAGCTTTTTTAATCTTCTCTGAAACAAATTCATTTGTTTCACCTAGACTTCGTCGTTCACTATGTCCAATAATGGATAGCCGAACACCAAAACTTTTTAAAATATCCGCTCCGACTAATCCAGTAATAGTCCCTTTCTCAATAAAAATATCTTGTGAGGCGAGGTGGGCGAAGCTTTTTGTACGTTTTGAGACAGATTCAAAATAAGAAAGGGGTGGAGCGATGAAGGTTGAGATTTTTTTGAAAACACTAGAATTTTTTGAGTATCCATCGAGAATCTCTCCCACTTGTTGAAGTGAGTCTGGAAAATTTTTCCAATTCGCGACCAAAATCCGTTTTGCCATTGGATTAAGTATAGCAGAAACCCCGCTTTCGGCGGGGTTTCTAGTTTTCCTAATTTAACAATTCTTTAGAATTCCTTAAATTGTGGGTTGAAGTTGATTTGAACCGTACCCCCCGGATTTGGACACGTTCCTGTGTTGCCTGCAGAATCTGTCACCGTCACCTGTGCAGTTTTCTGACCAATGGTGGAGTAAGTCACACCGAATGAAGCAGAACTTGGGGCAGGATTAGTTGGAATTCCTGAACCAGACCAACTATATCCAGTATAATTGCCCGTTCCACCACTTGCGTTCGCAGTCCAAGTCACTGTTTGACCAACAAGAGCTGTAGCTGGAGAAGCTGAACAAGAGACAGTGATCGCAGGATTGTTTATCACTCGTAGAGTGAAACTCGTAGTTTTGTTTCCAGGATTACCAGTAACTGTAATGTTGTAATCTCCGACTGGAGTAGAAGCGGGCACAGTAAAGGTGATGACTGAAGTACAAGTCGGATTTGCTGGAAAACAAGTAGATGGCGAAGCTGAAACTCCAGCTGGAGCACCAGAAACAGAAAGTGTGACTGGTTGAGAAACTCCGCTTACTAGCGTCTCGGTGATTGTGTTTTGTCCTGAACCGCCTTTTGCGGCATTGGTGATTCCAGAGTTTGTAAGCGTATAGTTAAACGAAGTTAAATATTCAACACTGAAGAATTTCGAATCTCCGGGGAACAAGAGAGCAGAGGCCCCCGGTGCACCAGTTTGCCCATCTATTACAGATACAGAATATCCGGGAAGATTGTATGGAGTGACGGTATAAGTAGTACCCTTTTCTTTGTTTGGTGTTACATATATTGGGGTCGCGGTTGTGCCCCGACCAGTCGCTCCACCAGGAGAAAGAGTTCCTCCTCCTTGAGCAAGATTAGAATAAATGAAAACCACAGCAGAAGTGACTGGATTAACCGTCACGGTTACACTCGATGAAGGATTTGGACCACCCACACTTGAAATACAATTTAGGGTATAAGTTGTAGTTTGAGCTGGAGCAATCCAAGGGGAATACGAAACGGTGTTTGAAGTTGCTCCTTGAGTATTGAATCCTACTCCACTACAAGATGATGTGTTAGTGCTCGTCCAGTTAAGGATGGTGCCATTACCTTTGGTGAGAGTGGACGGATTCGCAGTCAACGAGGCCGATGAAGATTGGTTGACTGTGACTGTCACCGAATCCGAAGCACTGCCATTCGCATTCGAACAAGTTTTTGTATAAGTAGTAGTCACCGAAGGATACATGGTCACTGAACCAGATTTGGCTGTGGAGCCACTCCACCAATTAGAGTCACACGAAGTGGCATTTGTGGATGACCAAGAGATGGTGGTGGAATTACCTGAAACTATCGAAGTTGGACTAGCCGAGAGGGTCACAGTCGGAGCAGGTTGAGCCGCTGGTGTGACGTTTATAGTTACACTCGATGGATCTGAATTGCCCGCGCTGTTAATACAAATAATCGTATAAGTAGAACTCGATGTTGGTGAAACTGATTGACTTCCAGAAGGAACTGCTTTTGAACCGGACCAGTCACGAGAAGCTGTACATGAATCTGCACCACTCGATGTCCAAGAAAGTGTAGCCGACTGACCGGAAGTTATTGTGGTTGAACCTGCGCCATTCACTAACAAATTAACGGTTGGAGGTAGAGCTGGTGGTATTTGAGTACAAGTCATTGAAAAATTGTACGTTCCTCCTTGATAGACCATTTGTGAACTTGGGGTGGCACCATTAAAATTCCAACCCGCAGGAGCTGCCCCACTCATGGTCACAGTAGTTCCATTTGAAGCAGGTGTAAAAGTGAACGAACCCGGTACTGCCCCATTGTTTCCTGTACTTGAACTATATGTGGTTCCTGCTGGACAAGAGCCTAAAGCAACAGAAACTGTGGCTGGCTGAGAAGCCTGTTGAACAGTAACTGTTTGTGATCCACAAAGATAATAGTTGTCAAAATATATGGTGTCGCTCAATCTTGTAGGCGAACACGCGGAGCCGTAAGCGCTGACTGTATAAGTTGCAGGAAGGTTAGTAACAGTTTCCAAATCATTAAACACTCCTGCGACAGATCCAAGATTTTTGTCGTTAACAAAAACCATACTACAAGCTTGAGCATATCCAGAGATGGATACTGTTTGGCCTAATGTGGCTGTAGTTGGAGACACAGAAACGCCGTATTGATGCCCAGTGAAAAGACTACAAGCAGCCCCGTGGACTATAGGAGTTTTAAAACCGAAAAAGGAGGTGCCGACTACAAACAAAAGAATAAAACTTCTAAATAAAATTTGTTTTTTCATTGATTAAGAAAATTAAAGAATTACTATTCCCTATTATATAGTATTTCGTTTAAAGAGGGTTGTGAGTATCCACATAATCAAACAAAAAGGGCCCGCATGCTGGAGTGCATGGGGCCCACTATCTATGTCGAATCAATCCAATCAATACGGTTCGTACACCAGCACAATCTCCTCGGATTCCTTGTGAGAAACTCGGTAGTACTGGTGAACCTGCGGAAGCCCGAACACTGTGTTGTGCAGGCGTTGACCGTTCGCCATCGCCTGCATCACGTAAAACCAGAACACGTCGTCCGAGGTGATCGTACCACTTCCTGGATCATTATTCGTGCAACCTGCGCACATGACACTAGACCAGCCACCATTACGAGGCGCGGGTACGTGTCCAAATCCAAGCGAGTGAATACTTTCATGGTGAACGGTGTACTGGCTAACAATAGCTAGCTCTGTAGCAAAATTCACGAACGACTTCTGGAAGTCACGGGCAAAGCGATTACGAGTGTCGCCGCCAGGAATCGAACCACTCGTGTTGTCCGCATACAGCTGCCGACCAATCCCCGTCACACAAACGTTCGTGGACGCATCCTGCCGGAAAAGCTCCTGCCCAAAGACCTGATGGAACTGCACCATCAGCGCCGCATAGCCAACAGAATCCTTCGCGGTAATCGACTGGTTGGACAGATTCCTGCAGAACTGCTCGGACACCGGATACGATGGGAAGTTCCCCACCGTGTACTGCCACGGCGAAGTGGAAGTCGGACGATACCTCCAAAAGAAACTGGAGTAACCGTCTCCACTTACCAAATACGGCAGATCGAGATTCACCACCTTCGTCTGGCCAGCGAACTGACCAAGCGGGATGGTGAGATTCTTTTCCATCGTGACCATGTCGAGCCGACCATAATACTTCTGGTCGACGTGCGCGAGCATTCCCATCGAATTCGCATCGCCTGGTACGACGATGCGAGTGTTCGGTGTTCCTGCATATCGCGTGTTCAGAGTGTACGCACATGTGCTCGAGTTCACGAGCGTCGAATCCTGGATGGAACCAACATCGCCCGCGACCACGTATGCACCAGACGGGCAATGTTCACCCGTCATGGTCCGCACATACACATGTCCAACGATTTGAAGAGGTAGAACCACGATCGTGGTGCTGTCCGTCCTCGAAGCCAAAGTGGCGATCGAAGTGGCCACCGCAACGAACGAGTGCGCGCCGAGCGTCATGTTGATGTTTCCAGCACACGGCACCGGCTTTCCATCGAGTGTGCAAGCCGTGGTCACAGACCCCTTGTTCGAGGTTGCATCCACAGCCACACTGACGGACGCATTCGGATAGAGTGAGACATCCTGCAAAACTGATGCGGGTGCCTGCACCTTCACCGAAAGTGTTTCCTGAACTGGCGGAGGAGGCGGTGGCGGAACTGGTTCCGTCCCCGTCTGTCCACAAGCCGAAGCGAGAAGAGTCACGGTCGCGCAAGCGGCCGTGATGAAACCACGGATGATGCGCAACATTGAAACCTCCCTGCCTGACGAAAGTCAGGACTTTAATTAGATTGGATGATTACAAAGAACTGTTCAGTCGAACAGCTCTTCTTATTAGAGGAGTCATTCGACTCTCAAGTGCTTTCGCACTCTCTAGAGCTATCGTACACCCAAACCATAAATTTGTCAAGTGTCAAGCCCTCCCCTTCTGTGAATAGGTTTAAGACCTAAAACAAACCTTATTTTGGACTTAATGTATAATTGAGAAGATAGAATCATCTAACAAGCTTATGCCCTTAATGTCTCAAGAAGAATACAGCAAAACAAAACACGAAGTGCCCTATATCTATAAAATTCAAAATAAAAATCAATTTTTATACTATTTTGGAGAAAAGCATTCATTTAATCCGGATGATGCGGAGTGGATTAAAGCAAAAGAATTGTGGAATGAGTTTGTTAAAAATACAGAAAATCAAAAGAGAATTGTTTTTGTTGAGGGTGGTGTTATAAAAGCAAAAGAGAATGAGGCAAAAGCCGTATCAGAAGCAGGTGGAACGGGATTAATCACCTTTCTTGCATCAAAAGATGGCGTGAATGTTTACTGTCCGGAACCAGATCGAAAATATGAACGAACAAATCTCGAAAAAAGTTTTTCTAAAGAGGAAATACAATATTATTATTTTGCTAGACTAGTTGCTCAGTGGTGGAGAAAACAAGAACAGAGACCAGAATTTGAAGAATATATAAATCCATATTTAAAAAGAGATAAAGAAACAAGCGGATGGAATGACTTTGATTTCTCTTTGGATAATATGAAGAAAGTCCACAAAAAATTATTTGGAATAGATTTTGATTTGAATGATAAGAAATTTTTCCAGGATATTACCACTCCAGTTATATTAAAAACAGTTATAAACAAAGTCTGTCGAACGTGCAGTACCATGCGAAACGAATATATCGTGAATGAAATATTAAAATATTGGAACCAAGGTTATTCTATTTTTGTTGAATATGGCGCAAGCCATGCAGTAATTCAAGAACCTTTGTTGAGGGAAAAATTAATTTAAAAAACAAAAAGGTCGGGCTGGATTCTTCCATACCCGACCAAAAGAATTGTCTGCAAACTACTTGCTACCACCCGGGGGACCAGAAGACTGGTCTTCCCAGTCGTTGTGTCCACCGGAATTGTCCCAGTCGCACCAGTCACTGTAGGCTGCACCTTCTTGCCCACCCCGTGACATTCTCAATGCGATTGAAGGTGCCTGGCGTGCAAATGCAACTGCACCCAGGATGGCGTCCTCAGCCCCATAACGACGGGCTTCGGGAACAGCAGTTGATTGAAACATACGCATCTCTCCATAGTTGAAGACGTTGCACAGGCCCACTGAAAGAACAAATGACGTGTGAACTACGGCATAAGTTCCTTACAGTTAAGATAGGCCCGTTTTCTGCTTTCACAAAAAACGTACTTCCCTGTCTGTTGGCTCCTCAAAGCCGTACAACCATTATTGCACACCCTCAGGTGTTCACAAGCTTGGCAATCACTGGGTAACTTTTGTGTTCTTTGAAGATGTTCCGATGCTTTACTACCGCGTAAAATCTCTTCTAAACCTTCTTGGTTCAAGTCACCCAAACAGTTGGCCTTGCTCCAAGAAAGCCTATCGCATGGATACACCTCCCCATCATTATGCAAACAAAAATAATGGTGACATGTTCCATTGTATGTGCAATTTCTTGGTTGGTGCCCAAGAACTCCGCTAATAATGTTATCAATTTCGCGGAATCGAAGATTCTGATCATTTGCGTTCAGCCACCAATCAAGAGATCTCGACCAAACTTGGCAAGCAAGATCTGCATCAATACCTTGCGCCTTGAGTTCTACGCTGCTTGAGGATGTGTCGTAATCATTTGTAGCAACTCCAACCCCAAAAGTACGGACAAAATCCAGATTGTTCTCGAGATCGGGTAAATTATCTTTGGTCAGTGTCATAATCAGACCGAATCGTACTTCGTGTTTACGAAGATACGATATTCCCTTCATTACCCGATCGAATGATCCATCACCAGAAGCGTCTACACGAAATCGATCATGACTATTTCTGTTGCCATCCAGACTGACACCAACTTTGAACGAATGTTCTTTGAAAAAACTGGCCCATTCGTCGTTGATCAAGGTGCCATTAGTCTGGATATAATTCACGACCTTGCAATCATCAACTCGATGTTGCTCTTGGAGAACCATTGCCCTCTGGTAGAATTGCAAACCTGCAAGGGTTGGCTCACCACCGTGCCAGATGAAGCTTTTCGACCCAGGAAATAATCCTAAAAACTGGATTATGAACCTTTCAAGTAATTCGTCGGACATGAGTTTTGATTTCGCCTGACTCTGTCCGTTGTAAAAACAGTATTTGCAACGAAGATTACATGCGTTGCCTACTGGTTTTACGATAGCAACACGCCAATCTTTCAACATGGTATTATCCTCAGTATGTAATTGATGTCAGGGAACCCGCTGTTCCTATTTCTTCTTATAGAGTAAATAATAAGTCAAACTTTGTCAAGGTTGACAGTATAGATTTTAATTAGTTTATTTAAAAACTCTTTATTGTCTCACCACGTAGCTGACTTGGACCATCATTCTGTCTGGTTGAGGAGTGATCACAACAGTGAGATCATTTTTATCCTTGGTTGCTTGATACATCATATAATTCGCCGATTTGTCTGTGTTGGTAATCTTGTATCCATTATCCTTCAAAAAATTCCCATAAATTGTGAACAATTCTTGTTGTTGTTTTTTTGAGGTATAGGTGACCGAATACAAAGTTGCCTTCCTTTCAGGATAAGTGAGGGTTGTGCTTTCAGTAATATTTTCTACTTCCACAGGAATATTTTTGAAATAAGCATCTGGTAGCTTGTCTGCTCCGGTAGCTGCGGCCACATTTGTAGTTTTCATCACTACATTTTCAGAACTAAATGATGTTTTGTTAACTTTATTATTTGAAGAACTCCAGAGAAAATATGCTGCGATTAGAATCACGATGACTGCGAGCCCAAGCCAAATTGGACTAGACATGTCATTCCCTGTTGATGGAAGTTTCATCTCTGGTTTCATTTGAGGAGCTGGAGCTGGTGGAGGTGTGGGTGTGGAATTATAAACAGGAGTCGGATTAGGTGCACTATTCATGTTGTTTCCACTCGGAGAAAATTGATTGTTTGGTTCCATAAAAGATCTTTAGGTTTAAAAATATTTATAACTACGTTTAAGTTTAGCATTTTTAAAACAAAAGCGAGCTGTTTTATATCCACAGTTCACCCAATACTCTCCTTACATTCCTAATTCTTTATAGAGAAAAGCAAACATTTCGCTTGTTTTTTTGATAAAAGGAGTAATACTCCCAGAACCACTATGACCGGAATTTTTCTCTATGTTCAAGATTATAGGATTCTTTTGATTTTTGTTTTCATTCAATCTAGCCACCATTTTGTATGAATGCATTGGTCGTACCCTATCATCATGATCAGAAGTCATAAACAGAGCTGAAGGATAATTAAAATCTTTAACATTATGATAAGGACTATAAGTGAGTAGGTACTTCCTCATACTTTCGTTTTCGGGATCTCCATATTCCGATATCCACCATTTACCACCATCAAACAAATGGAAACGAAGCATATCGGTTACTGGCACAGAAACAAGTGCTGTTTTAAACAAATTTGGATAACGAAGCATTATCACTGACACAAGTAATCCCCCATTGCTCGCCCCTCGTATACCAATTTTTTCTGGGTTGGTATATTTTCTTTTAGTCAAATGAACAAGCACGGAAGCAAAATCCTCGAAACATTTGTACCGTTTTTTCAGAATAACGGATTTGTTCCACTGATCACCAAACTCATTGCCCCCACGAATGTTTGCTGAAACATAAACTCCTCCGTCTTGAATAAACGGGATGATTGAAGGCGTAAACGATGGAGTAATAGAAGCATTGAACCCACCATAAGCATAAACAAGAGCTGGATTACTTTTGTTTAGTTTCAATCCTTTTTTATAAACAATAAACATGGGGATTTTCGTTCCATCCTTTGATTTTGACCATTCTTGTTTAACCACAATATTTTTTGGATTTGTTGGTATTTTCTGTCCCCAGTATTTCTTATATTTAAGAGTATCTAGGTCTAACCTGTAATGCACAAGCGGAACATTGAATGATGCGAAGCTGAAAAATAGTTCTTTGCTATCTAATCTCGAAGAGTATCCCAACACAGAACCAAGACCTGGGAGTTTTATTTCCTGTTTTTTCTTAGTTTTTAGATTAACAACAAACAAACGAGAGCTAACATTAACTAAATATTCTAAAAATAAATAGTTTTTTGTGAGATTCCATGTCTCGAGATTAAAAATTGCTTCGGGAACAAAAGTTTCCCATTCCGCGGACTCAATATTAATTATTTTCCTCCGCAAGACACAACCTTTAGGTGCCTTAAAATCTGTTTCCAAATAAATATATTCATTATCGGCATCAATTCTCGCTGATGATTTGCCTTTAATTTCCATCGTGATGTTCAAAAAACTTAATTTGTTTTTAGTTCCATCTGCAAACAAAATTCTTGAATTATTATCTTTCTGGTGAACATGTATAAAGAAATATTTTCCATCGTCTGAGCAATTTAGAGACGGCCAATCTTCCCTGCTCAATCCAGCACTAAAAAATAATCGGTCTTTAGATATTGGCTCTCCAAGTTTGTGAAAATAAACTTTTTTGTTGTATTTTTCTTCCCCAGGTTTTGATTTTGCATCACCTTGGATATACCAGAAACCAGAAGAATCATTCTTCCATACACTGAAGTACGGATATCGGGTTTCTGAAATAACATCGGGAAGAAAAATTTTCTTTTTTATATCAAAAATTCTTATGAAACAGCGATCATTTGATGATTTAGAAAATTCTATACTAATGAATCGTGCGTCCTTGCTTACAGACCAATCATTAATAGAACCATACTTTTTTGACAATTTGTTCATGTCCACGAGTATATGAGGCGTCCCATTTATTCCTTTCTTCAAATAAATTGAAGGTTGTTCTTCGTTAAATTTTTTGTAACGGAAAAAATACAAACCATTTCGAATGACTGGCAAATGAATAGTATCAACATGAAAAAGCTTATCTAATTTTTTTTCAAGTATTTTTATATTTTTGTCACCAGCAAAATAGTGCTCAGCCCTTAATTCTTGTGCTTTAAGCCAGACCCTAGTTTTCCTAGAGTCCTTTTCAAGCCATCTGTATGGATCATTGATATTCTTTTTGTCTTTCATGGATATTAGTAAGGGGCGACGCAAGCGTCGCCCCTTTTTCGAGCTACCTCGGCCTGGGACGAGGGAGCGTCGGCGGTTTGTCACCACCACCACGCATAGGGTCTCCTGGTTGAAGGTGGGTGACCCCCATAAAATGGGGTCCTACAAAAAATAATAGGCTCTAGTTTATATATTGTCAATCTACATTCATTTTGGGTTAATTTTGAAAATTTTGCTGTATCATTATAACAATATATGAAAATCATCTCTTGGAATGTAAATGGTCTTCGGGCAGTACACAAGAAAGGCGCATTCGAGAGAATCCTCGAAGAAAAACCAGACATTTTGTGCATTCAAGAAACCAAATCGCTACCCGAACAACTTCCGGATGAAGCGCGTTCGCCGGAGGGTTTTCATTCTTATTTCCACTTCCCTACTATAAAAAAAGGCTACAGCGGTGTAGCCATATATTCCAAAGAAGAGCCCCTAAAGGTAGAAAATGATTTAGGAATAAAGGAAATGGATCAAGAAGGTCGCCTAATCGTGGCTCATTATAAGGATTTTTCACTCGTAAACATTTATTTCCCCAATGGTGGCGGGGCTCCAGAAAGACTGCATTATAAACTCGATTTTTATGACCATTTTCTTAAATTTGTAGATAAGTTACACAAGAAACAGCCAAATATCATATTTTGTGGAGATGTGAACGTTGCCCATACAGAAATAGACCTAGCAAGACCCAAAGAAAATGAAACTCATGTTGGATTCCTCCCTATTGAACGGGCTTGGATGGACAAATTAGTTTCTCATGGGTGGATAGATGTTTTCAGACACTTTAACCCAAAGAAAATTGATGCTTATACATATTGGGATATGAAAACTTTCGCTCGAGAAAGAAATGTTGGTTGGAGAATTGATTATTTTTTTGCCTCTCCTGAAATGATGGGAAATATTAAGTCTATGGAAATTCTCGACAACATTCTCGGATCAGATCACTGCCCTATCAAATTAACCCTTAAATAAAGCCATATATTTAAGAGACAAAATAATTTTGTTATCCACAGTTATATTTTAATTATTTGTCCTTTAAAGGTATATACTATATCCAGACGCCTTCGGGGAATGTTTCTCCTCTTGAGTAGCAAGATCCGAAGTATGCATCGCACAAAAGTCGACTAAAATATATTCAGGGAGTCGTACGGCCCCCTCGAAAGGAGTGCCTGGTCTGGACTGCGTTTGGTGGAGGATACCAATCCTCACCTTTAATTATGCGATTGAGTTTATCCTTCGCCGCTCTAGTTCATTCTGGGACTTGTCTTTCTTCCAGCTTTGTCTGGACACCCGTTGCGGATCGCCCCGCAGCGGTTTTTGTTTGTATTTTTGGTCTTTTGTCTCTCAAAAGTCCTTTAATTTTTAATGCTAAAATCAAGAAGTGAGGAAAAATCCTTAATTCTAGGGATAACTACGACATAAAACTTTATAACTGTGGATAAGTGTGGGGAAACTGTGCATTAAAGACATGTCCATAAGAATTATTGCCCTTTTTAGCTATAGATATAGCCTTATTATATAAATAGTCTTCACGTGAAACATTTAATAGATTGTTATTCATGAAACAAGATAATCGTACCGAAAAACGCAAATTAGGTGATATTGGTGAGAATATTGCCTGTGATTATCTAGTTAGGCACGGTTTTGAGATTATGGATAGGAATTATCTGAGAAAGTGGGGTGAATTGGATATAATATCAAAAAAGAAGGGGATTCTTCGGTTTATAGAGGTAAAAAGTGTTTCTTGTGTAACATTACCCACTAATGTTATTCATGAAACTGGCTATAGACCAGAGGAAAATGTTCATCCACAAAAACTAAAACGTTTGGCTCGTGCGATTCAAACCTACATCCTTGAGAAGCGTTTAGATAATATGGATTGGCAATTAGACATCATCACGGTTAAAATCGATCAAACCAATCGAAAAGCGAGGGTAGAAATGCTCGAAAACGTGATTATTTGATTAGAAACTAAGACAACATTCGAATAATAAACACAATTAGGGCAACCACAAGTAGGATATGGATAAGATTACCTCCTGCATTAAGGCTAAACCCTAGGAGCCAAAGAACGAATAGAACTATGATTATTGTCCAAAGCATATTGTTGTTTTAGTTAAGTTTTATTTTTTTGTTTTGAAATTCAAAATCGTGCCGTTCACAGTTCCAAACTTATTTTGAGCGTCAACACGGTAATAGTATGTAGTAAGGGGCTTTAAGTCAGTAAGGGGGAGCGCTTCGGTGAGTTTGGTATTGCCATTTCCAAGGGCAACCGAGATATTGGCACTACCCAAGTCCGCAGTTAAACCATATTCAAACCAAAAGTTTGTTTCAGCTCCATTAGGAGTTACTTCTCCGTTTAGAGTAGCTGTGGTCCTGGAAACTTCACTAGCAGAAAGAGTTTTCACAGAAGGTCTGCTTCCCACTGGGGCAGAAACACCGTGGGTAGTTCGAAATGAATACTGTACGCCAGAAACTTTCCCATATTGATTTTCAGCCATTAGAAGGAAGTAGTAGGTTGTGTCTTTTGTAAGTCCAACAATATAAGAGGGGGTATGAATTGAATAATACCCAGAGCCAACGTTTTGAGTCGATGTTTTAGAACCTAAGTTAGAGGTAAGACCATACTCGTACCAATAATTTGTAAAAGCTCCATTTGGAGTAACTGAACCAGTGACCACTACAGTAGTATCTGTAGGAACAGCTTGATAATCAGTCACCAAAATAGGGGCGCCGGGTTGTCTAGCTTGATTTGTTTCAACTGCAACAGTCTGTGTTGGGGGAGTAACCCCATTATCTGAGACTGATGGTGTGTTGTGATTAATACCGTATAAAATTATCCCTCCGATTACTAATATGGCTATAATTCCTAAAATTATTGTGTTTTTATTCATACTGAATATGCCGTGCGAGGAAAGAATGCATTACATTTTCATATGAAGTCACAACTTACACAGGTTTGTACAACAACCTAAGCTTCGCAAGTCCTCGATGTATCTGAACAGCGATAGTGTTTTTAGATTGTCCCGTAATCAAAGACATTTCTTTCAGAGAGAGTTCTTGGACAAACCTCATGCGCATAACCTTTTGATAAGTTGCAGGCAATCTCTGAATTAATAAGAGCGCTGATTTGCCATCTAATATGCTGAAAGTGCGTTCAGAATCGTTGTCTTTTGGTTCAAATCCTTTCTCAATAAGAACATCGAGAGAAGTGGTTTTGTGTTTTCTATATTCATCAATAATAAGGTTGTTAAGAATGTGATAGAGAAAAGCCTTCATCACATCAATTTTTCCTCCTTTCACCAAATAACGCCATGTTTTCAAAAAAGTTTCTTGGACCAAATCTTCACTAAGAGAATAGTCGTGGACCTTGAAAAAAGCATGCAAATTAAGCCCTTTGTTGAAATCATGATGAGCGGTCGCCAATTCACCTCGTTTTCGAGTCTCTTGTTTAGGAGTCATATATGAATTAAGCCGTTTGAGGCTTTTATTTATTGCACAGATGTTACAGAAAGAGAGAAATGTAGAGGTAAATGCCTAAGTCGGCATTACTGTAATGTTGCACCGAGGAGGGGATATCTGAACCTCAAAAGTATAGCACTTTATCAATCTAATAGCTTGTCGTAATAATTGTGGCTATGAATCGTCTTTTTGGGTATGGAAACAAATAAAAACCGTCGACAGGGTGATTCACGAACGAATATCGAACAAATATGGGATAAAAGTTGGACATATATAAAAACAGTTGTGGATGTTGTGCGTGAACCAATATTAATTCTAAATAAAGATTTTCGAATAATGGCAGCCAATGAGTCTTTCTACAGAACTTTTCAAGTTGAATTAAAAGATACGGAAGGAAAAGTGGTTTATGAATTGGGTAATGGCCAGTGGGATATTCCGGCACTTCGAAAATTACTCGAAGACATTTTACCTAAGAATACTTTCTTCAAGGGTTTCGAGGTTGATCATGAATTTCCTTTTATTGGGCACAAAACCATGATTTTGAATGCGCGACAGATCCATTTCAAGGGAGACACGACTTCAGAATCATTTCCTCCGATTATCTTGCTTGCCATGGAAGATATCACAGACATGATGGCTGTTGCAGGCACAGTTGCTCAACATGCAAACCAACTCACCAACAAATTCACTGAAAAAACTCAAAAATTAGAAATCCACATTAGAAGATTAGAAAAAGAGATTGTGGGGCTTAAAGAAAAATCACTGTAATAGTTTAATCTTTCAATCGGCTCTATCAATATGAAACAACTAACAACAAAAAATATGCAAAAAATTAATAATGGCTCAAAGCTTGGTATTTTAGCCCTAGCCTTGATATTCGGATTCTCTGGAGCCATTCCTGCTTTCGCAGCCGGACCATTACCTGTTGATCTTTTGACTGCTGGTAATTTCTTGATTTTATCTAAAACCGCTATCACCACAACAGGAGTCACTTCTGTCCTTGGAGATTTAGGCATCAGCCCCGCTGGAGCAGGTTCGATGACTGGCTTCGCACCAGTTTTGGATGGATCTGGTACTTTCTCAACATCTGCACAATCTACAGGCAAAATTTATGCCTCTGACTACACTGCACCAACTCCAACATATGTAGGGACAGCAGTAAGTGCAATGGAAGCAGCGTACACAGATGCCAATTCTCGAGCTACTAGCGTCTTAAATGCTGGTGCAGGAGACCTTGCTGGATTAAATCTTGTTGCTGGTGTTTATACATTCAACGGTGCTGGTAATGTTCTTATCACTGGTGATGTCACTCTCTCTGGTAGTGCAAGTGATGTATGGATATTTCAGATTCCTGGTAACTTGGATATAAGTGCAAGTAAAAAAATTGTTTTGAGTGGAGGAGCTGTACCATCTAATATTTTTTGGGCAGTTGCGGGAACAACCACACTTGAACCCAGCTCTACCTTCGAAGGAATTATTCTCGGTGGTCCTGGTGCATCAACTATCGCCATGCAATCTGGTGCTGTATTACACGGAAGAGCTTTGGGACAAACGGATGTTACCTTGATTGGGAACAGTGTCTCAATACCAGCAGTAGTACCTCCAACCCCTACGCCAACACCTACTCCTACACCAACGCCAGTGGCTAATACTAATACTGGAGGAGGAACAGGAAGCACACACCAATCTCCAACAACCGTTGCAGAAGCCAATGCTAATATTGCAAACAACTTGGCACTTTCTACAGGATCTATTCCTACTCAAGGTAAAGTTTTGGGAGCACAAGTATCTCCTAGTTTCCCAAACACAGGATTTGCTCCTAGCGAACAAAACAACACGGCTATCTTTCTCGGTCTGATCGCTTTGGTTTCATTGTCTCTTGTTATTGTTTCCCGAAAGCGAACAGTTTAGTTCAAGCACTCACATGCAACAAAAACTCTCATTCAAACAAGCTGTTTTCATTGTGGCTCTAATGATGATTGCCCTTGTTTTGGTTATTAAATTTCACGGAGGACCAATAAAACCAGTCGCGAAGGTTGCTCTGGCCGAAGAAACTATTTCAGGATCACCAATCCATCTTAAAATTCCAAGCATAAACGTTAGTGCGGTAATTGAATCTACAGGAATAACACCGAATGGAGAAATGGGAATTCCCAAAGGTGCCACCACCACTGCTTGGTTTAATCTTGGACCCAAACCGGGTGAAAAGGGAAGTGCGGTCATAGATGGACACTTCGGATGGAAAGACAACTTACCAGCAGTATTTGATAATTTAAATAAACTACAAAAGGGAGACAAGATATACGTTGATGATGATAAAGGAATCACCACAACCTTTGTGGTACAAGAGATTCGAAAATTTGAGAAAAATGATAGTACCTCAAATATTTTTAATTCAAAAGATAATATTGCTCATCTAAATCTCATTACTTGCAAAGGAATCTGGGACGCCAAAAGCAAAAGTTATTCTGAACGATTAGTTGTGTTTTCTATCAAGGAATAATTGAGCATAAATTCTTGAAATTGGGTGTAATATCCCAAATTTAATAACGGCATATAAGATGAGGATTTGCATAGAATCGTCAGCTATACAATCACCCCGTTAATCATTAGGCTAATCTAAATTAATCATTATGAAAAAAACAATTGGCCTAGGCGCGATCATTCTTATGTCGTTTCTAGGCGTTCAAAGTGCTCATGCGATGTTGACTAGAACATTGGACCTCGGTTCTACCGGATCTGATGTTAGAGAACTTCAAACTTATTATTCTGCAGATTCAAGTATCTATCCTTCAGGACTAGTTACTGGATATTTTGGTCCACTCACAGCAGGTGGCACACAGAAATTTCAAACTGTTCAAGGTATCGTCTCAAGTGGTTCACCTGAAACTACAGGTTACGGTCGAGTAGGACCAGCCACTCTAGCAAAACTCCAATCACTGATGGGTTCAGGGGTTGGACAAACAGAGGCGTCTCCAATCCTCTCAAACCTTTCAATTCAGAAAGGGAGTACTAGTGCTACCTTCATGTGGAATACTAATGTACCCACCCAAGGTCAGGTTTACTACGATGTAAACTCTCTTGTCTCAAATGAGGCCACAGGCCCTCGTCAGCAACCATATGTAAGCGGAGCTTATGTGACAGATAATAGTGGACAAACAAATCACACCATTATTCTTAGAAACCTTAGCCCCAATACTACTTACTACTATTTGGTTAGAGCAGTAGACAATGCAGGTAATATGAGCATGATTTGGCCATCAACCTTTGTTACTTCTAACTAATTTTAGTTAAGTAACAAAATAAAAAGCGCCACGTTAGTCGTGGTGCTTTTTATTATTGTGCGGGATGGGGGAATCGGACTCCCGACTACAGTTTGGAAAACTGTCGTTTTACCACTAAACTAATCCCGCATTGGTATTCTTTCGGGGCGCCGAGAATCGAACTCGGACCACATGCTCC
>Ga0172379_10000926_pt1 | contig 65076 bp, 63 predicted proteins | sample GrowelOW334metaG_FD_119756 | JGI IMG/M metagenome (GOLD analysis project Ga0172379, IMG submission 119756) | Groundwater microbial communities from an aquifer near a municipal landfill in Southern Ontario, Canada - Groundwater well OW334 metaG | ecosystem: Environmental > Aquatic > Deep... | reverse complement strand
TTGGCCAAGGTCTTCCAGGAGGACAGGAACCCGCGATGCGTGTAAACGTGTTGGCGGGATTTTTTGTGTCGATTATGATGAAATGTTAATTTGGCAGCGACATTTTGATGAGCGCTGTTTTTTTGTTTTATGAATGTGCAGGATTTTTTTTATTTATGACGAATACTTCACCTGAGGTTATGGCAATGAAATTACAAAACAAGTGAACAGCTACCAAATACTGATAACGCTTATTAATTGTATTTTTTGCAAGATAGAAAATTGATAAATATTTAAGCTGATGCAAAATTGGAGATGAGGGTGATTGTATGAACAAAACGCAGCGGACGTTGGAAGCCATTATCATTTGTGTTGCAATTATGTTTTTTACACATGCAGGTGTTGCATCAGCTACGGAAGTTTTGGTTGCGGGACATAAGAACCCTGATACAGATTCAATTTGTTCGGCGATTGGCTATGCAAAACTCGAGCAGTTGTTAGGGATAGACGCAATCGCTATTCGCGTTGGTGAAATCAATAATGAAACTCAGTATGCGTTGAATTATTTCGGCGTGTCTGCACCACCGCTGGTGAAAATTATTGGTGAAAAACAAAAGATTGTTTTAGTAGATTATAACGAGCTTGGACAGGGGATTGCGGGTCTTGAGGAAACTGAAATAGTTGGTGTTGTTGACCACCATCGTTTGGGCGGATTAAAAACGGAAAATCCAATTCCTGTTCACATTGAAGCGGTAGGCTGTGCGGCTACTATTGTTGCCAATGAATACTGGCAGCATCGACTTGAAATTCCGAAAAACATAGCTGGTTTGTTATTATCGGCGATTATTTCTGACACGGTATTGTTTCGGTCAGTGACTACCACTGGAGTAGATAAAGAAACTGCAGATAAACTGGCTGAAATCGCTGGTGTCAATATTAAAAAATATGGCTTAAAAATGCTTAAAGCTGGTGAAAATTATGACTTAACGCCAGATCAAATTGTGCACAACGATATGAAAGAATATGAAGTCAATGGTAGAGTGATTTCTATTTCGCAAATCTCATTTATGGATACACATGAAATATTGGCACAAAAGGAACAGTTGCTGAAGGCTCTTGAAAAAATGCGTGCTAGTGGCAAGTATGAAGCGTCGTTTTTAATGGTAACAAATATTGTTGAGATGTCCACTCATCTCCTGTTTCAAGGCAATGGTGATGATATTGTAAAAATGGCTTTTGGTAAAGAAATAGATAATTATGAAATATATTTGCCAAATGTTATGAGCCGAAAAGATCAAATTGTACCACCTCTACTAGTTGCCGCAAGAGAATTACTGAAAAAACATTCAGGTGTTGAATAAAGAAGTGTTTAAAAACCAAGCTGCGTTTTCTCTGTCAAAACATAGCTTGGCTAATTTTTTTATTGAAAATGAGGAGAACCGTTTTGGATGAAAAATTGTTAGAAAAAACATTATTGCATATCAGAGATAGATTTAAAAATGATTATAGCGGACATGATTATTATCATAGCGTTAGAGTATATAAATTAGCTACCACTATCTGTAAAACAGAAAATGCTAATTTAGAAATCGTGCAATTAGCTGCTTTATTGCATGATGTTGATGACTATAAGCTATTTGGCGGAAGAATGGGTGATTTTTCTAATGCAGAAAGTTTTTTAAAACATAGCAATATTTCGAAAACAAAAATAAACATTATGTGCGAGATAATTTCTACCATATCTTTTAAGGGTACAGGAATACAGATTCCAAAGAGTCAAGAGGGAAAAATAGTTCAGGATGCAGATAGACTGGATGCCATGGGCGCAATTGGTATTGCAAGAGTTTTCGCATATGGTGGTAATAATAACAGAGTTTTACACATACCTGATAAGAAACCTATGGATGATATGAATGCAGAACAATATTCTAATTGCAAAGGAACCAGTATTAATCATTTTTATGAGAAACTTTTAAAGTTGAGAGATTTAATGAATACCAAAGCAGCAAAAGAATTAGCAGAATCGCGACATAGATGTATGGAAATGTTTTTAGAGGAATTTTCTGAAGAATGGGACGGTGGAAAATAATGCAGCGTAACTGCGTTAGCGCTGTCAGCTGATTTTGTGCAACAAAAAAGTCATCGAGCATTTAATTACTTAGCGGTGAATTTCAATTTATCCGTGAAAAGATTGTTCGCAAATTTGGCGAGGCTAGGGCGTTTTATTGTGTTATTTGACTCACATGTGCATACTGAATTTTCTGTAGATGGCAAAGCTGAATTGAAAGAGTATCTCAAAGCCGCCAGCGAGCAGAAAATTGGCATTACGATAACCGACCACATTGACTATATCAACCCGCGTAATTACGATAGTCAGCCGTCACTATTTGACTGTGAGAAGTTGTTTGACAGCTTTTTGCCGTTTAGCTGCGACAATTTTCGTATCGGTGTGGAATTGGGAATGGAACCGAGTGTTGCAGAGAAAAATTGCAACTTGGTAAAGTCGCAGCCTTGGGATTATGTATTAGGGTCTATGCACATAGTAGGCGGGGCGCCTTATGCCGAATTGGTCTATTCGGTGAATGACATTCCGAAAATCTACTCACAATATTTTGCGGAATACGCCGGAGCCCTGCGTTTGCACGAATGTGTGGACGCAGTTGCGCATATCGATGGTATCTGCCGTTACAACAAATATCCGGACAATAATCTGACGCTTGCCAACTGTGGCGACGGATTGTATGAACTGCTAAAACTGATGGTAACGCGGGAGCTGGCGCTGGAAATAAACACCGAGCGGTTTGATATTACTGGTGCAACCGATAGTTTGCTGACAATCGTGCGGTTGTTCAGAGCACTCGGCGGCAAATATTTTACGGCTGGTTCTGACGCGCATCGGGTAGGGCGGCTGGGCTATAAACTGCGACAGGCGTATGACCTTGGCGATAGCGCTGGATTGCGGGCGGTGACTTTCTGCGAACGTAAACCGGAGTTTATAAAAAGAAGCTATTATTGATTAAGGATGTGTTAATGTATGCAATCATTTTGTGGCGAAGTCGTTCTCGTAAGTCCTGCAAAAGAGCATGAGCAACAATATTATGCGATGCTTAGTGAATGGAAAGAGGCGGATGAAAATTTCATCCCCGGAACTACGATAAAACCATCAGAAGAAGATTATGATAGCTTATTAAAAATTTTGGAGTCATACAAAAATAGAGAAACTTGTCCACCGCATTATGTAACCAGCGATATGTATTTTCTTATAGATAATTTCAAAAAAATAGTTGGGATAGCTAGTCTGAGACATTATTTGAATGAAACATTGTCAATAAGAGGTGGGCATATCGGGTACTGGATACATCCTTCGGAAAGAAGAAAAGGTTACGCAAAAATAATACTCAGGCTTACGCTAGAAAAGTGTCGGGGGTATGCTATTGAACGGGTGCTGATAACCTGTAGCAAAAGCAATATAGCATCAGTAAAGACAATTATCGCCAATGGCGGTGTTCTCGAAAGCGAAGCGGTTGATGAAAAATGCGATGTTTTTCAAAGATACTGGATTGAAATCGAGTGAAAATAGGTATTGAGGGAGTATTTATGAACGAAGTATTGTCAGCGATAAAAACCCGCCGCAGTGTTAGGTCATACAAGCGTGCTAAAGTTGACCGCAGCGTGATTGAGCAAATACTTGAAGCCGCAAGTTGGGCACCGTCCGGTAATAACCTGCAGCCGTGGAAATTTGTTGTTATTACCAATGAAACGACGATAAGTGAACTGGCTGATTTGACCGTCTTTGGTAACTGGGTACGGACAGCTCCGTGCCTGATTGCCGTTTATTACGATCGAAGTAGAGTTGACAATTCGATTTTTGATGCTGAAATGAAACACATGCAGGCAATCGGCGCGGCTATTCAAAACATTCTGCTGGCTGCGCATAGTATTGGTTTGGGTACTTGCTGGATTGGCGAGATACTGAAAAATCAGGATAAAGTAAATGAGTTATTGGTTATACCACAAGGGTTGAAGTTAATGGCGGTGATAACGCTGGGCTATCCGGAAAAAACATCAAAATCCAGACGCAAGCCGTTGGATGAAAGCATTTTGAGTTGGGTGTAGAAAAACTCGGAAAATGCTCTACATAATGCGCAGTTATGCAACAGAAGTCGCTGCAAACAAAAAATATAGACGAAAGAAGTGTTGAAAAAATGTATAAAAATTTGATTCAAAAAGAATGGGACGCAACGATCAAAGCCTTTTCCGAATTCAGCAAACCGGAAAACATTGAAATTATCGCGCAAATTTCTCGAGTAATAGCGGATACTTTCACTAGTGGCAAAAAAGTGATGATTGCCGGTAACGGTGGCAGCGCTTGTGATGCGATCCATTTTGCCGAAGAATTTACCGGACGGTTCCGCAAAGACCGCAAGGCGTTGCCGGTGATCAGCTTTGCCGATCCGGCACATATTACTTGTGTGGGCAATGATTATGGTTTCGACGATATTTTTTCGCGCGGTATTGAAGCATTCGGTGTAGCGGACGATGTTTTTGTGGCGATTTCAACCAGTGGCAATTCACCGAATATTATCAAAGCAGTACAAGTTGCCAAAGAGCGCGGTGTAATTGTTGTAACGCTACTCGGTAAAAGCGGTGGTGCGCTTAAAGGCGTTGGTGACTACGAGTTGATTGTTAAAGGTGAAACTTCCGACAAAATTCAGGAAGTTCACATGGCAGTGCTACATATTATCATTGCCGGTGTTGAGGCGATAATATTTGGGATGAAATGAACCTTTCGCTCGCGCGCCTTCTTTTGTCTTGCATATGCGCATTAGAAATACGATCATGTTAATAAACTTTCAGCAAGGTGGATAGTTGATCATGGAGCATATTATTTCGCAACAGCAAGTACTGCTGACAGAAGCATTAATAAATCATGGCGCAGCACTCGTTGGCTATGGTGACATATCGATACGGGTTGATGAGCTATCCGGTGCATATCCGGTTGCGATTTCCTTTGCCGTTAAATATGACGCGGCAATAATTGAAGATGAGGAGCAATTCCACCGGCAGCTATCCTCGCTGAATCCAGTTGTTGATGAGTTGGCGACGATTATTTCAATGAAATTGGCTGAATGGGGTTACGGCTACAAGGTTATTCCGATTAGCCAGATCATTGAATGCAACGAACAGCTCGATAATCTAAATTGTTTTTCACATAAATTCGCGGCTACACGCGCCGGACTAGGTTGGATTGGAAAAAACTCGTTGCTGGTTACGCCAGAATATGGTTCGCGAGTCAAACTGTGCACTGTATTAACAAATGCACAGTTTCAAACCGCGTCACCGGTGGAAGAGAGTAAGTGCGGCAACTGCAACCGCTGCGTGCAAGCCTGTCCGTGCGGTGCGATCAAAAATCACAATTGGAGCGCCGGTATGCGACGCGAAGAGTTGTTTGATGCGTATGTGTGCAACAACTGGCGGTTAGACGCGATAGCAAAAATTGGTCGAAAGCATACTTGTGGTTATTGCATTAAGGCGTGCAGAGGGAACGCATAACACCGGCGATTCATTGATACGGCGCTGGCAACAGGCGATACAACTTTCGAAATTTTTTCAAATTGCTCAGCGCTGAGCAATTTGAAAAAAACAGATTGTAACGTTAATGCTGATAACGACGCGAACACTGTGTTAAACAAGACGCTGGAATGAAATAGAAGGAAAAGAGAAAACAATAGTGAATAATAAATTCGAACGTCTGTCGCGTGAAATTGTATATCGCAGCAAGTGGGTTAACCTGTTTGCTGACAGAGTTATTGCGCCGAACGGGGCATTGATCGAACGCTATCATATTGTAGATTTCGAATACACAGACGTTGGTTGTATTGTGACCAATGAGCGAAACGAAGTTCTGTTAGTGAAGGCTTATCGTTATCCGACTGGTACACATGGTTGGGAAATTCCGGCGGGAATGGTTGATTCCGGTGAGCCGGCGACTGTTGCCGCGGCGCGTGAAGTGTTTGAAGAAAGCGGCTACCATATTCATAAACTTTCGGAAATTCATCGCTATTACCCGATGAACGGAATCTCTAATAAGGAATGCATTTTGGTACGTGGTGAAGTTGATTCGAACCGGGCGCAATCAGACAATTTTGACGAAAGCGAGGTCAGCGAATCTGCTTGGTTCGACTTGCAAACGATTGATGCTATGATAAAGCGCAACGAAATAAAATGTGGACTGACGCTGACTGCGTTGTTGCTGCATCTGTGTAATGTTGCTTTGGATTAGCGATTTATTCGACGCAGTATCGGCAATGAAATTCATGGACTATTTTGTTGATGAATAGTAGAATATTTGTAGTACGGAATAATTGTTGAGGTGAAATTATGAACAGACTTACTATCGCAAAAATCGAGACGTTGTTGGGAAATGAACGCGCAACTTTGCTGGATTTTAACAGCCCCAAAGTTTCTAAAGACATGCTGCATTTACCGAACCCGGATTTTGTCGATCAGTCGTTCTCGGCGTCGGACCGCAACAATCGCACACTTGGCAATTTAACCTGGTTGTATAACAGCGGCCATTTGGCTAATACCGGTTATGTATCAATATTTCCGGTCGACCAGGGTATTGAACATTCTGGCGGCGCATCGTTTGCCAAAAATCCGATGTATTTCGATCCGGAAAATATCGTAAAGCTGGCATTGGCGGCCGGTTGCAACGGCGTTGCGTCAACTCTTGGCGTGCTGGGGATGGTTGCCCGTAAATATGCGCACAAAATTCCGTTTGTGGTCAAGATTAATCATAACGAATTGCTAACTTTCCCGAATCCGGCGGATCAGATCATGTTCGCATCAGTCGATCAGGCTTACAATATGGGCGCGGCCGGTGTTGGTGCGACAATATATTTCGGCTCACAACAGGCTGACCGGCAAATTGTCGAAGTGAGCAAGGCTTTTGAACAGGCGCATGCCCGCGGGATGTTCACGATTTTGTGGTGCTATTTGCGCAATTCGGCATTCAAGAAAGATAAAGATTATCATGAAGCAGCAGATTTGACCGGACAAGCCAATCATCTTGGTGTAACTATCGAAGCCGATATTGTTAAGCAAAAACTGCCGACTAATAACGGCGGTTATAAGGCGCTTAATATGGGCGACAGTCATTATGGAAAATTTGATGAGCGCATTTACACCGAGTTGGCATCAGACAATCCGATTGATTTGACACGTTATCAGGTCGTCAACAATTATATGGGCAAAATCGGCCTGATAAATTCCGGCGGCGCATCAGGCGCCAATGACGTTGCTGCTGCGGTACGGACGGCGGTTATCAACAAACGTGCCGGCGGCGCCGGACTAATTGTTGGCCGTAAAGCCTTCCAAAAGCCGTTTGCCGAAGGCGTTGACTTGATAAATGCCATTCAGTCGGTCTATTTGGAAAAAAACATTACGATTGCGTAATTTGACAACAGGGTGATAAATATGAAACGAATAGTGCTTATTCGCCACGGCGAGAGCCAGTGGAACAAAGAAAACCGGTTTACCGGTTGGACTGATGTCCGGCTGTGTAGTGAAGGTGAGGCCGAAGCCAAACGTGCCGGAAAGCTGTTAGGCGAGCAGGGTTTTCTGTTTGATTGTGCGTTCACATCACGGTTGCAGCGGGCGATAAAGACACTGGATATTGTTTTGGAAGAATTGGATCAGTCGTGGATAGATGTGGAGAAATCATGGTTGCTCAACGAGCGCCATTATGGAGCACTGCAGGGACTAAACAAAGCCGACACGGCAGCGAAATACGGCGATGAGCAAGTGAAAATCTGGCGGCGCAGTTATGCTGTTCGACCGCCGGAGCTGGTTGAGGACGACCCGCGCTCGGCTAAATTTGACCGGCGCTACAGCAACGTAGCGCCGGAATTGTTGCCACGCTGTGAGTCGTTGTTCGATACTGTGGCACGGGTCGTTCCCTATTGGCAGAACCGAATTGTGCCGCAGTTGCAAGCTGGTCGGCAAATTATTATTGCTGCGCATGGCAACAGCTTGCGTGCGCTGGTAAAGCACCTCGACGATATTAGTGATGATGAAATTGTTGAATTAAACATTCCCACCGGCGTGCCGCTGGTGTATGAATTTTCTGATGAGCTGAAATTGCTCGGGCATTATTATTTGAAAATATGACACGGGAGACAATATGAAGCACATAATCAGCTGCGAGCAGTTTTCGCGCAGTAGTTTGGAAGAGTTGTTTATACATACTGACGACATACGGAATAATCCTGGGAAATATAGCAACAGCTTGGAAAACAAAGTTGTTGCTACGCTTTTTTACGAACCAAGTACCCGTACCCGCTTGTCATTTGAAGCGGCAATCTTGCGGTTGGGCGGCAAAAATATTAGTACCGAAAATGCCAAAGAAGCGTCTTCGGCAATCAAAGGCGAAAGCATCGAAGATACAGTCCGGGTTGTGCAGGGCTACTGCGATGCAATTGTCATGCGGCATTATGACAAAAATTCGGCAACTGCTGCCGCGAGTGTCGCAACTGTTCCGATTTTCAACGCCGGAGCCGGGAGTGGCGAGCATCCGACGCAGGGACTGCTCGATATGTATACGATTTTCCGGCACAAACCGGGAATTGATGGAATAACGGTCGCGGTGGTCGGCGATTTGCGTTATGGCCGGACAGTACATTCGCTGGTGAAGCTGCTGACGCTCTACAAAAATATCACGATATACGGGTTGAGTTGCGAAGCGCTGGCACTGCCGCAGGAATATATTGATTATGTCGAAGAACATGGCGCAAGATATTTTGCCTGCCAGACGTTTGCCGATGTTCCGGCGGACGTTGATGTTATCTATCAAACTCGCACCCAACTGGAGCGGTTTGAGAATGCCGGTATCGAGATAAAAGAATTTATTATTGATAAAAACGTTATGAACCGATTTTCCGCAACTACACTGTTATTGCATCCGTTGCCGCGCAACGCTGAAATCGCGAGTGAAATGGATGATGATCCGCGGGCGCTGTATTTCGAGCAGACGCACAACGGCATGTATATCCGCATGGCGCTGCTGGACGGAGTAATGAACGGAACGAAACCGAATTGAAGCAGGCAGAATGAAGGTTGTAACAAAAGATCTCATTGTCGTTTTGCTGTTGATGTTTTTCATCGCTTGTACGGTGGGAATTATCGGTCCTTATATCGCGTTGCATCTTGCCGGAGCCGGAGCTGCCGGCTGGCAGATTGGAATTCTGACAGCATTGCCGGTAGGAGCGATGTTTTTTGCCGGACCATTTGTGCAACGGTTAGCCGGAAAATTGGGCAGTAAACCGGCGTTGTTATTTGCCGCCGTTGCGGTGATTGCCGCCTATTTGAGCATGGTAGCGGTTAATGATTTGTGGTGTTGGGCTGTGTTGCTGTTTGTGATCGGATTGGGCAATTCAGCAGTGTTTGCAATTTGTGATACCGCGGTCAATACTTTGGCTAAAGAAAATCGACGCGGGCGGATAATCGGGGGTTATACCACGATGTTATCGGCGGGCTACGCGGTTGGTCCGGCGCTATTGGCGTTCAGCGGTACCGAGGGGACTACGCCGTTGTTATTGTGCGCGTTGTTTGTGCTGTGTGCATTGTTGCTGCTGATACGCTTGCGAGTACCTGAGGACATGGAGCAAATGGTGAAAATTTCGCTGGTGCGGATATTCAAACGCGAACCGGTGTTGTTGACGGCGATAGCGCTGGTGGCAGCACTGGACGTGTGGGCATTGGATTTTGTGCCGCTTTTGGGGCGGGATTCAGCGTTGTATTCTGTGCAGCCGTCGTTATTGGCGACGGCTACGATGTGCGGCGCAATTATCTGGCAGCTTCCAATCGGTTGGCTGGCCGACCGCATGCACCGGGAGCGGTTGCTGCTCGCGGCGATAGTGCTGTCGGGATTACTGCCGCTGTTTTTGCCGCTGGCGCTTGAATATAATTATCTGGCGTATGGATTGTTGTTTGTTTGGGGCGGAGCATTGTCTTCGATTTTTACTTTAGTGGTTACGCTCAACGGTGAACGCCATTCCGGCAGCGAGTTGCTTGGTTATCAGGCAGCGTTAATAACGATGGAAGGCTTTGGTAATTTCGCCGGACCGCTGCTGGCGGGCGGGTTATATACGTTCTCGGCACGGTACGGGTTGGTGGCGTTGATGGTTACCGCTTGCTTGTTGACGTTACTGATCGGGTTGCGCTGGCGTGTGGATAGATAACAACCGGAAAACACTTGAGCTTTCATACAATTTCGTTTAAAATAGCAAAAGCTCCTGCTGGAGCTTTTTGTTTTGGATAGGAGTGCGGTGTAATGAGTGTATTGAATGTTGAGAACGTTACCCATGGATTTGGTGCGCGGGCAATCCTGGAAGATGTGTCGTTGCGGTTGCTAAAAGGCGAACACGTTGGTTTTTTTGGCGCCAACGGTGAAGGAAAGTCGACGTTTTTAAATATAATTACCGGGCAATTGGTGCCTGATGCCGGAAAAGTTTCCTGGTCGAGCCGGGTGACGGTGGGCTATCTGGATCAGCACACATCGCTGACCCGCGGCAAAACGATTCGCGAAGTATTGCGCGAGGCCTTTCAAAGTATGTTTGACATGGAAACCGAGATGCTGACGCTTTATGACAAGATGGCGGACGCCGAACCGGCAGAACTCGAGCAAATGATGGAAACGGTCGGTGAAATTCAGGATGATTTGGAACATGGCGGATTTTATACGCTCGATGCCCGAATTGAAGAGTTCGCACGCGGGCTGGGTTTGACGGATGTCGGATTGGATCGCGATGTCGCGGAATTAAGCGGCGGTCAGCGTACCAAGGTATTGTTGACCAAACTGTTGTTGCAGAACCCGACAATTTTGATTCTGGACGAGCCGACGAACTATCTTGATTTTGAACATATCGAATGGCTCAAGCGGTTTTTGAATAATTATGAAAACAGTTTTATTTTGGTATCGCATGATATTCCTTTTTTAAACTCAGTAATAAATGTTATCTATCATGTCGAGAACACATTGCTTACCCGCTATACCGGCAACTATGATGCATTTTTGCAGATGTATGAAATGAAAAAAAGTCAGGAAATAAAAGCCTTTGGCCGTCAGCAGCAGGAAGTTGCCCAGCTAGAGGACTTTATTGCCCGCAACAAGGCGCGGGTGGCAACGCGCGGAATTGCCAGCAGTCGTCAAAAAAAGTTAGACAAAATGGAAATGATCGAGTTGCAGAAAGAAAAACCCAAACCGACATTTCATTTCCGGATGGCGCGCACTCCGGGACGGTTTATAATCGAATCTTACGGATTGGTGCTTGGCTATGACGAGCCGTTGACTAAACCGGTCGATGTGGTTTTGGAACGCGGCCAGAAAATTGCGATTTGCGGCGTGAATGGCTTGGGTAAATCGACATTGTTGAAAACGCTGATGGGAATTGTTGAACCGTTCGGCGGCGAAATTGCCCGCGATCCCTACGTTATCCCCGGTTATTTTGAGCAAGAATCGGCGCGTGACAACAGTAATACAGCGCTTGAGGAAGTATGGAACGCCTATCCGGGAATGTCTAATTATGAAGTGCGGGCGGCGTTGGCACGTTGCGGATTGACTAATGAACATATTATCAGCCAAATGCGGGTGCTAAGCGGTGGCGAGAATGCCAAAGTCCGGCTGTGCAAATTGATGTTGCAGGACGTAAACTGGCTGTTACTCGATGAGCCGACCAACCATTTGGATATTGACGCGAAGGCGGAGCTGAAGCGGGCGTTGCGTGAATACAAAGGAACAGTGTTGTTGGTGTCGCACGAACCGGATTTTTACGAGGATTGGGTTAGTGATGTCTGGAACGTTGGTAACTGGACAACCAAAATCATTTAGAACACTGAAAAGTGTGCATCTGCTTTGTTGTTCCTGCGCTTGCTAGCTTGTGTACTTATCAGTACACGGCGCGTCACAATGCTCGTTACGTCGCGCAGCTACGCACTTTTGAGCGTTCTTACAAGGTAATGCTGAAAAATGTCCATTTACTGCGTTGCTGCTCCGTTTTCTTGCTCGCGTACGTTATGTACGCCACGCTACGAAATACTCGCTGCGCCTTGTACCTGAACATTTTTGAGCGATCTTGTTAGGTGTTGCTGAAAAACATGCATTCGCTTTGAAGCTTTGAGGCTTTGAGGCTTTAGCGAAATATAAATGCCGTTAAACGCTGGTAACAATTGGAGTTATATGAAAAATTACACAAACTATCTTTTCGATCTGGACGGTACCTTGTGTCACACGGCGCCGGATATTATGAAAACTTTTTCTGCGGCGCTGGCTGAACATGATTTGGATATTCCTTTGCCTGACAACTACAGTTTTATTGGTCCGCCGCTGGGCGAAATCATGCGCCGGTTTATTCCGGCGAAATATGACGATAAATTTGTGGCAACAGTTGTACTGAGTTTTCGCCGATTGTATTTTGCTTCGGCGCTTGAGCAATCGTTGCCGTATGATGGCGTAGTAGACACATTGACCAAGCTGAAAGAATCCGGGAAACGGTTGTTTGTGGTTACCAACAAAGCCGTCGAACCTGCCCGCAGATTGCTTAAGCTGCGCGGCTTGTTGGATTTTTTTGAAGATGTTTATTCACCCAATGTTTTGCCGGGAAAAACCATGGAAAAATATGAATCGATTGCCGCTTTAATACAAAATTATTCATTGAATAAACCGCAGACATTGTATGTCGGCGATACCATCGGTGACATACAGGCCGCACGGAAAAATGCCGTTGCCATGGTTTTTGCTGAGTACGGCTATGGGAAACTGACCGCAGCGCAAGTGTCGTTGCCGAAATACCGGATTAAGAATTTTTCGAAACTTACATTGATATAACTTAAACAAAAAACTCCGGCGCTCTTTGCGAGTGCACGGAGTTTTTCTTACATTGCTGCCAGAACTGTTTGGCTCAGAATTTTGTCTTTTGCTGTTTCAAGATATTCAGGATGTTTGATTAAAAAATCTTTCATGTATTTTTTGGGATCAGCGATGTAATCAATAATCATATCCAGTTGGGCGGCAGAGATATAGCCATCCTTACTGGCATTTCGGAAAAAACCTTCGTCAATCGTTACGCAGGCGATGTTGTCGATATTATTGCCGTGCATAAACTTGCCGCCGCCCTGATTGCGGTCAACTACCACCAGTGATGCAGTCAGGTGTGAACCGAGTTTCGTCAAAATTTGAACCCAGGCGCGTTCGTAACTGCTGGCAGTGTTAAGCAAGTCGGCGATGTGGATTATTACGGAAGTAGGGTATAGCTTTGCGGCTTTGTCGCTTTGCGGCCTTGCAGCCAATACCGAACAGGCTAAATCCTTAAACATCGTGATGTGCGGGATTCCCAACAGCTGGGCGACTGGCAAGGAAAATATCCAGTCGCGGCGTTCGCCGCCGGAGATGTAGTCAATGGATTGGGCGGGATATTTCGCTGTCAGGGTGGCAATCATACCGTCGATGGTATTCTTGAATATTGCGTCAGTATGATAATTATTCATAAGAATTGCCAAAAGTTTTTCGGCGCAGGCATCTTGATTATCTTTCAGCTCGTCAATGATAACGAGCAGCTCTTTAGCTTTGGTTTCGCTGCCATAGAGAAAGTGGGTGTTGACATAATAGGGGCCGACCATGCCGGAGGTGTACCAAAATGGTTTATCAGCCGGACAGACTTTTACGGCACCGGTTTGAAACAATAATTTTGTAAAATCCATGGGCTCGCTCCTTTTACAGAATCGATGCTAATTCCGCGGTCTTGATTATTGTGGCATTTTCCCGCAGCGAGTTGTATATTTCGGTGGCGATACCGCCACTGTAATCGCGTGCGGCTATCGGTTCGTCTTCTAAGATTATCAGGTTTTTCGCAAAACGGCAAGCTTCGAGATTACGGACGGTTTGCTTTCCAAAAGGGATATTGGCAATGATTACAGTGTGCGCGGCTTTTATTAATGCAACATTTTGTTCATGAGCCCGATCACTGATTGCCGAGAAAGGTTGTTCGGAAACAACTTCTAATCCGGCGGAGCGCGCAAATTCAAGATCACTGTCGCCGTGCGCCAGCACTCCCATGCTGACCAGATTGCCTTCGCCGGAAAGATAACGGGCGATACCGGCACCGACACCGCCGCCGCAAATCAGATGAACCGGCTTGGAATCTTCCGGCCGAACTTTTTTATGCACGAAATAATCAATGCCACCGCTCATGCGGTTGAAGTACACAATGGTATCTAAGCCGTAAGTGGCGCGGATGATTTCATCGGTCAGAATCTTGTCCGGTGCGCCATCGGCGATGATGGCTCCGGCTTTCATGACCAGCAGTCGCGAACAATGCCGTGCGGCATCTTTGATATCGTGGATAGTAGCAATTACCGTTTTTCCGCTGTTTGCTTCGGCTTTCATCAATTCGAACAATTGTTCCTTGCAGGAAATGTCGAGTGCCGAAGTCGGCTCATCCAGTAATACAACTGGTGTTTGTTGTGCCAGCACCCGGGCAAATAATACGCGCTGGCGCTCACCGCCGGACAGCTGTTGAAAATTCCGCGCAGCAAGGTTTGCGGCCGTGGTCGCGGTTAAAGCCTGCTCGACAATCTTATGATCGCGCGCGGATTCGCCGGAAAATCGGCCAAGATGCGGATAGCGCCCCATCATCACAACTTCGCTGGCGGTGAACGGAAAGTCGTAGTTATTATCCTGATCCATATAACCGATGATTTTCGCGCAGTCAGTGGCAAGGGTTTTATTTAGTGGCACGTCGTCAAAAACAACATCGCCGGAATATTTATTGATGCCGCCCAGACATTTTAATAACGTCGATTTACCCGCGCCATTGGCGCCGATAATTCCGACGAATTCGTTTTTGGATATCGAGAAATTAATATTATGCAATATTTGTTTGCCGTTTAGCCAGCAATCCAGATTTTTGATTTCCAGCATCAGTTCTCCTGTTAATGGAAGTTTAGCGTGAGCAGGATAAAGCCAAAGGTTTCGCAGATTTCAACTGCGGTTCCCAAAATATCTCCGGATATGCCGTCCAACTTGGCGTTGGCGCGGTAGTTCAAAAACAATACAACGCCGAGCAGTATCAGAGTAGTTATTGCTGTGTTCCAGCCCGCAAAAATACAGGGAGCGGAGTAAATAAATGCTACCAGCAGCGTCAGCCAGGGGATTTTGCCGATTATTTCCTGGCCCATACCGATTTCATACGGGAAATAACGGCCAATTTTAATCAGGACGACCAGCATAAACCGGGCGATGACGATTGCGCAGAAAATTTCCAGATATTTATGAGTACCGACAAGAATATACAGCGCGGAAATTTTGGTTGCCAGAATGAAAAAGAGTCCGATAGTTCCAAAGGCACCAATTCTCGAATCATGCATTATTTCGATGCGTTTATCCCGGCTGGCGGGACAAAACAGCGAATCGCAGGTATCGGCGAGGCCGTCCAGGTGCATGCCGCCGGTTAGCAGAAACAGAAATGTTGCGATGCCGACCGCCTGAATCAAATCAGGAATATAGATTATTTTTGCGAAAGCAAAAAAGCTGCCGGCGCTCAGCAGCGCCAACAGATAACCGCACAACGGATAAAAGTAGACGCTGTTAGGCCAGGTTTTGTCGTCAAATTTACAACTAAAACCAAAAGGTACTGTCGTCAGAATTGAGAAGGCGAACTTCATAGCGTTCATCATTTGAGCACCATCGGAATTCCCGCGACCATGAAGATAACTTTGTCGGCAATGCGGGCGATTTTTTGGTTAATGAAACCTAAAGCGTCGCGGAAAATTCTACCGTCGCTGCTATTAGGAACAATGCCAAGGCCAACTTCGTTCGTGACCAAAACTACCGGAATCGTTGTTTTGCATAATACTTCGATCAAATCGTCGACATGACCACTGTTATCCTGAAACTGGTACATCAGATTGCAGGCCCACATTGTCAGGCAGTCTACGATTATTATATCGGCGCCGCGGACGGTAGCCGTGTTAATAGCTGCGCCGAGGTCGTAGCGTTCTTCGATGGTCGTCCAACTCGTATCGCGTTCCTCTTTGTGTTTTTCGATTCTATCCGACATTTCTTCATCGTCTGCCCAGCCGGTAGCGATATAGAACGGCGCGGTTGCGGATTGGGCAAGTTGCAGGGCATAAGCGCTTTTTCCGCTGCGCACGCCGCCGGTAAGCAGGGAGATTTTTGCTGATTTCATTTAACGAAACTCCTTGAGTTATTTTATTCTAGGCTCGTCGCAACAGGGCGATGAAATACGGTACGCCAATCAATGAAGTGACGATACCCACGCTAAGATCGTTGAACAGTGTGCGTGCCAGCAGATCGCAAAGCAGCAGCATTATTGCGCCGCCGATTGCGGCAAACGGGATGACGCGGCGAAAATCCGAACCGGTGAAATAGCGCGCGATATGCGGTACGATCAAGCCGACAAAGCTGATGTTGCCGCCGACACAAACGGCGGATGCGGCGATGCAGGACGCTAGCAACATGAACAGCATCCGGGTTTTGTTGGGATTGATACCGAGGGTACGTGCCTGCGCATCACCGGCAAGCAACAGATTTAAATCGCGCAGGTACGGATAGGCCAGTAGCAGTAGTAACAAGGTCGGAATTAGCACAATCCAGACGTTGCTCCAAACAGCGGTGTTAAAATTGCCGGTTGTCCAAAACATGAACTGTTTTACTTTGTCGCCGGCGATGTTCATCAGGACAATATAAGTAAGTGCCCCGAAAAACATGCTGGTAGCGACACCGGACAGCAGCAGCCGCAACGGGGGAAGTTTATTGCCTTGACGCGCGATGGTTATGACCGCCATTGATGCCAGCAGTGCACCCAGCGCGGCAGTAAGCGGCATAAACATAATATTAAGAGCGCTGAGGTTGAGCGCGATACAGATAACTGCGCCGAGTGACGCGCCGCTGCTCACGCCGATAATGCCGGGGTCGGCCATGGGATTGCGGAAAATCCCCTGCATAAAGGCTCCGGCGGCGGCCAACGCCGCGCCGGCTAGCGCCGCGGTCAAAGCCCGAGGCAGGCGCACAAACCAGATAATTGCATCGAATTCATCGTTGGCGGGTGGAATACCAACAATAGCAAAATGGCTCAAAATCACTTTGATTATCGCCAGTGGCGGGACGAAAACCGCACCCAGGGCGATTGAAAAAACAAACACGGCGGCCAGCAAGAACAATAGCGTTAAAAATTTTGTTTTAAACATCATTTAATACCTGCAGCCGGATACGCGCAGCGGGCGATATCCTCAGCGCCGAGCGCGATAAATTGGGAGGCCGAGGTCATGTGCGGACTGCTGATAACAAAAACACGGTTGGTTTTTATTGCCGTGACATTGGCGAAACTCTTGTCTTTTAAATAAATATCCAAAGGATTACTGTTTTCTTCGGCGCTATAGGCGGATACAAATATTGCTTGGGGATTGGCGGCGACGATTCGCTCCTTCGAGACGTTATCAACATTGGTAACACCCATTTTAGCCGCTAAATTATTGATGTTTGCAACCGTGAACAATTGCGCTGAAAGCGCGTTGGTGCCGAATACATAAAACAGATTGTCAGTCATAATCGCGTTTAACCGGTTGTCAGCCGGAATAGTTTCGGTCGCGGTCGAAACCGCTTTGAGCCGCCGATTCAGCTCAGTTATTACGCCGGTGGCGCGAGTATTGTTGCCGGTCAGGACGCCGACGGTTTGGATGAGTTTGCGAATGTCGTCAATAGTGTCCGGGAGTTTAAAGGTAAAAACCGGAATCCCCACAGCCCGCAACCGCGCCAAATCCCGTGCGTCAACCCAGTCCGAAGTTAATAACAAATCCGGTTTGGCCTGAATGATTTTTTCCAAATCTTTGCCGGTGAATTTATGGGGAATGGTCGCTGAAAAATCGACGATGTTGGAATAAAACTTATCGTCGGAGTAGGTTGACAGGCCATAAATCGCTGATTTGTCGGCAACGGCAGCTAGTATTTCGTCGGTGGTAAGCGCTAAGGATATTATCCGCACCGGCTGTTTGCTAAGGCTAATTTCATTGCCGAGTGCGTCGGTTACGGTCATCGGAAAACTTAGTGAAGCGCCGACCGAATTGACAGAAGAAGGCTGGGTTCCGCAACCGGCGCAAGTTGCCAACACGACGATTATTATTGCAAAAAAAAGTTTCTGTACTGTCTTCATAGTTATCTCCATAAAAAAAGTCCTCCGCTTGCGGAGGACTGGAATTATGCACAAACAAAACAATCATCCTCCGTGATTGCTCAAGAAATCAAGCTTCGGTATCCTGACTCAGACTCGTCGAGTGAAACTCGTCAATCTTTACAGTGGCGGGACCGCGCCGGAGTTACACCGGCTTCCCGATTGCTCGTATGAGCAACTTGATTATTACTATTAAATTACTACACAGTATAGCATGTGCAATGAGGGTAAGGCAATTGCCAGCGTGCTTGCGAATTGACTTTTTAAAGCATGTGTGTGATAATAACCAGATATTATTTGGAGGACCAACCATGGCAGACAAAAAAATTATTGCCCGCACCAATGAACTTGGAGCGATGAATTATAACCCGCTGCATATTGTTATCAGCAAAGCTGAAGGCATATGGGTGGAAGACCCCAATGGCAATCGTTATATGGATATGCTCAGTTCCTATTCGGCGCTGAATCAGGGACACCGACATCCGCATATAATCACCGCGCTCAAAGATCAAGCCGACAAAGTAACTCTGACTTCGCGCGCTTTTCATAATGACCGGTTATATATATTGTATGAGAAATTAGCGGAACTGACCGGGAAAAATATGATATTGCCGATGAATACCGGCGCCGAGGCAGTGGAAACAGCGCTAAAGGCAGCACGGCGTTGGGCGTATCAGGAAAAAGGTGTTCCGGCAGATCGCGCCGAGATTATTGTTTGTGACGGCAATTTTCATGGCCGTACGATCAGCGTCATTTCTTTTTCCAGCGAACCGGCCTATCAGGCGAACTTCGGCCCGCTGACGCCGGGATTCAAAATTATTCCGTACGGCGATATTGCGGCATTGGAAGCGGCGATTACGCCTAATACTGCTGCGTTTATGTTTGAACCGATTCAAGGAGAGGCTGGCGTTGTCGTGCCACCGGAGGGATTCATCAGTGCCGCCGCCGACCTTTGCAAACGCAATAACGTGCTGCTAATTGCCGATGAAATTCAAACCGGCTTTGGCCGTACCGGAAAAATGTTCGCCTGTGAGTGGGAGAATGTTGTTCCGGATGTATATATTCTTGGCAAAGCGCTGGGCGGCGGTGTAATTCCGGTATCAGCAGTGGCTGCTGACCGGTCGATTCTCGGCGTGTTTAACCCTGGCTCGCACGGCTCGACTTTTGGCGGCAATCCGCTTGGTTGCGCGGTGGCGGTAGCGGCTATCGAGGTGCTTGAACGCGAACACTTGGTAGAACGCTCCAGAGAACTGGGAGAATATTTCATCGCCAAATTACGCGAAATTGACAATCCGATGATCAAAGAAATCCGCGGCAAGGGTTTGTTTGTCGGTGTGGAATTGTATGGCACTGCGCGGCCATATTGCGAAAAACTAAAAGAGCAGCAACTGCTGTGCAAAGAAACTCACGAACATACAATCCGGTTTGCACCGCCGCTGATTATTACTAAAGAAGAGTTGGATTGGGCGATAGCACGGATCAAAAAAGTATTTGCATAAAATCATTATTCATCAGCCTCTGCGAATAGCAGGGGCTTTTTTGTTGTGATTGGTCGATGCTGATGAGTTTTGCCAAAAGTTTCGAATATAATCTAAAATTTGTGGAAATAGCGCTGAGTTTAGAATATAACATTAAAAAAAATTACGAAGGAATAGCAGGAATATATGTACCATTAAATTTAAAAAAAGCAGGACGGTTGTTCGTCCTGCTTAGTTTGTGCGCTTGTTTAGAAGTGATTCGATATCGGGTCGGTAGTACAAATTTTCTTTTCCAGAAGTTTTCAAAGGTACAAGTTTTTCAGATTTGATTAGATAGTGAATATATTGTCTGCTGCAGTTGAGTAAAGAGATTACCTCTGTAGTACTAATTATGTAGTTTTCTGCGATTTCTTTTACTTTTTCGCGTGAAACGCTTGAATAGGTCATAGATGATCACCCCCAGCCAAATAATGTTCGCAATTAGCATAGCTATTTGCATCATAGTTCCCTGTGGTTTTGCAAAATAATCGACGAATAATAACAATCCGCTGATTATTATTACGTACTCTCCTCGCAGATTCATGTTGAAATACCTCCGTTAATGTCTTATAATAAGCTCAAGGACGAGAACCGGAGCGTCGATCTCCGGCTCTCATTCAGTGGGTCAGCGTTTTCGACGTTTACGCTGGCTCTTTTCTTTTGCCCAATTGCGCCATTTGTCAATTGACTGCGTTAGCAACCAGATGATTGTGGCAATTGCAATTGCGACTTTCAAAAGAGCGGATGTCTCATCCATCCCCAACACCTCCTTCCCTTGAACCTGAGCATATTATATCAAATCGCTTGACTATCGTCAAATGGATATTGAAATATTTAGCGCCTTTTGGAGCTTTTTTGTGGGGAAATATGGTTGAAATATCTGACTTAATCGGCAGACGGTTTGCCGTTTGCGGCGCGTAGCTGTAGAATAAGCTTGCCTGAAGTACGGCGCTTGATTTTTTGGCGCACTTTTTTATCAAGAAAAAAGTACGCTGCGAAAGCAAAATATTCTCATAACAAATGTTTGGTTGAACAGTCAAATTGCAAACGCCCGTGCCAATAAAACGGCTCGGGCGTATTTTTTTTTAGTTATCGCTCCGCCTCTGGCATAGTCATAGAACAAATTTACCCGAAAGCAAAAAAAAATCAGAGGTCTTGTGCAAATAAAGCATAAAAATATAATATTTCTGATTAGTGCAACTTTGCAGGAATAATAAAAAGTGTGTCGAATATAGTCGAATATATTTTAGTAATAAAAATATGGAGTGTAGTTTATGCAGTACACGCTTGGATTAGATATCGGAATAACGTCTGTTGGGTGGGCAGTACTAAACAATGATGATGAACGAATTGAAGATTTGGGCGTTAGAACATTTCAGGGGGCGGAGAATCCAAAAGATGGTACTAGCTTAAATACGCCACGGCGAATGGCGCGCGGATTGCGTAGGCGTTTGCGTAGACGCTCCCATCGGATGAAACGGTTGGTGCATTTGTTTGAGCGACGAGGGTTAATAACGGAAGCTCAATTCGAAGATTTTTTTGCGCGAAAGTTTATTTTGACACCTTATGATTTGCGGTCAGTGGCGTTAGAACGCCTTGTTTCTGCTGAAGAATGGTTGCGCATTATTTATCATGTCACTAAACACCGCGGCTTCAAGTCTAATCGCAAGAGCGAAACGGCGAGTGGTGAAGGCGGAGAAATACGCAAAAATATTGAACGCAATCAAGCAGAACTTAAAGCGCAGGGTTATCGTACAATTGGCGAGATGCTGTCAAAAGACGTTCGATTTGCGGACAATAAACGCAATAAAGCTGGTAGTTATCTAAACACCATTGCCAGAGTTATGCAAGAAGATGAGCTGAAAATACTGTTTGCCATGCAACGGCAGTTTGGTAACCTTTTTGCTGATGAAAAATTTGAAGCGGATTGTTTAATTGTTTTTAATTCGCAGCGTCATTATGCTGAGGGCAACCAAGTTTTAAAAATGGTCGGTACCTGCACTTTTGAAGAGGGGGAGTTACGTGCGCCAAAAGCGGCATATTCAGCAGAAAGGTTTACGCTGTTACAAAAAATTAATAATCTTAGATTAGTGTTGAGCGGTGTGCGTATTGAGTTGACCGAGGAGCAAAAAGCCAATTGTGTTGATTTGGCTTATAAGCAAAGTAAATTGACGTATAAACAAATGAGGATAAAATTACAGATTGCGTCCGAGTATAAGTTTAACGGCTTGCGCTATAGCGGTAAGAACGGTGACGAGGATCCGGAAGGCGCAACTTTTGTTGAATTGAAAAACTGGCATATGATTCGCAAAACATTGGAAAAATATAGTAAAACTTATTGGTTGAATATTAGCACACAACCTGAGTTGCTAGACAATATAGCTTGTGCGCTGACTTATTACAAGGCAGATGATCAGGTGTCACGAGAGCTTGCGGCGATTGGCATAGAGGCACCTGCGATAGACGAACTACTCAACATTAGTTGCGATAAGGTAATGCATCTTTCTCTGAAAGCTATCAGAAAAATTTTGACGTATTTAGAGCAAAATATTCGCTATGATGTAGCCTGTGAACAAGTCGGATATTGTCATTACCAACCGAAAGCAATTACTGCGCAAAGCCTGCTTCCGGTGGTTGAACGCGCCGATATTACTAATCCGGTGGTTTTTCGCGCAGTAACGCAGACACGAAAAGTTGTAAACGCCATAATTAGAAAATACGGCAAACCGGAGTTTGTAAATATTGAGTTAGCGCGTGATCTTGGCAAACCAAAGCTTGAGCGCGATAAAATCAAGAAAGGTCAAGACGAGTACCGCAAATTCAAAGAAGATACTGCGCGCAGTTTCAAAGAACACTTCGCGCGTGAGCCGCACGGAGATCAGTTGCTAAAGTGGCGGCTCTGGCGCGAGCAAGGTAGCGGCTACTGCGCTTATTCGCAACGCTATCTCGAACCCCTAAGATTGTTTGATGACGGATATACGCAGATCGATCATATTATTCCCTTTAGCCGTTGCTTGGACGACGGTATGGCAAATAAAGTGCTGGTCACGGTTGAAGAAAATCAGCTTAAAGGCAATAGTACGCCATATGAATATTTTGGCAGCAATGAAAATCGCTGGCATCGTTATGAAGAGTGGGTGAACAGTACTATTCGTTCTTGGACAAAACGACAAAAATTGCTGCGTAAAGAATATGACCGCTCTACTGCCGAGGAAATGAAAGAGCGGCATTTGAACGATACCCGCTATATCTGTCGGTTTATGAAGAATTTCATTGAACACAATTTGCAGTTTTCCGATTCGGATAAAATTAAACGGGTGCGTACTATAAACGGCCAGATGACTGCTTTTTTGCGCACTAAATGGAAGTTTCACAAAGTCCGCGCCGAGGGCGATTTGCATCATGCATTAGATGCGGCGGTTGTTGCTGGAGCATCAGACAAATTAGTGCGACGGTTGACGATGTTCTCCAAGGCTAACGAGTTATATCATTATAAATATAAACGACTCATACATATTGATGAACATTATATCGATCCAGACACTGGCGAAATATTAGACAGCGGCATCTATCAAAATATTGATACAAAATATTTTCCCAAGCCGTGGGAACACTTTTGCGAAGAACTAAAAGCACGCATGAGCGTTGATCCGACTAGGGCAATAAATGCTAATAGTTTTGTGAAATCGAAATACGACGGTGTGTGCTCGGAGATAAAGCCAATTTTTGTTTCGAGAATGCCAAAACACAAAATCGGTGGTACCGCACACAAGGAAACAGTACGTAGTGCGAAAAAGTTGGTTGAACGCATTACAAGTTTACGCACAGAAATAAAGAAAATCTGTATTAAAAAAAGAAAAGGGTTTGAGTTATTGGAAAACATGGCTGGCAAGGAGCGTGACTATCAACTTTACGATGCCCTAAAAAATCGATTGGAGCTTTTTGGGGATAAAGCCGAAAATGCTTTTGCCGAGCCGTTTTATAAGCCGACAAACGACGGTAGCCGTGGACCAATCGTACGCAGTATAAAAATCGAACGAAAAGGCGGCGAAGGTGGCGTGCTAATAAATAATGGTATAGCCGACAATGCCCCGATGATTCGTGTCGATGTTTTTGAAAAAGCTGGCAAATTCTACCTTGTACCGATATATGTTGCCGACCGTGTGAAACAAATACTGCCGAACAAAGCCATAGTGCAAGGCAAATCTAGAAATGAATGGCCAGAAATGGATGATAGTTATAGATTTAAGTTCAGTCTTTTTTCAAATGATTTGGTACGCGTACTTGCCGGTGGCAAAGAAACGTTTGGTTACTATAAATCCACTGATAGTAGTAATGGATCAATAGCGGTTGATGCACATGATAACAATCCCAAGTTATGCGCTAGGGGCTTGGGCGTCAAACTCGCCAAAGAGTTCGAAAAGTATCAAGTCGATGTGTTAGGCAATTATTTTCCGGTACGAGGTGAAAAACGCTGTGAGCTGGCGTAGTGTAATGATTTCTAATCCGGCGCAATTAAACATCAAAAATCGGCAATTAGTGATAACTCAAGATGATTTGGTAGGTTTGCCGCTGGAAGATATTGCGGTCATCGTGGCTGACACGCCGGAAATAAGTCTGAGTGCCCGCTTGCTGTCAGAACTGGCAGCTACTGATACCGCGCTCGTAGTTTGTGATGAAAAGCATTTGCCGAGCGGCATATTTTTGCCTTATAACAGCCATTCGCGGCAAAGCAAAGTGCTCAAGATGCAAGTGGAGCTTAGTGAGCCATTTAAAAAACGCTGTTGGCAAAAAGTTGTGCAGTGTAAGATTGATAATCAAGCGCGGGCACTGGAATTGCTGCAACTCAATCGAGCAAAAGAGTTGAGAAGTATCGCCGAGCGAGTGGTGTCAGGTGACAAAGACAACTGCGAGGCGGTGGCGGCTAATAGTTATTTTCGTGAAATGTTTCCGTATATGACCAGAGATGATGGTACAATAATAAATGCCGGTTTAAATTATGGTTATGCGATAATTCGTACTGCGGTAGCGCGGGGGTTAACTGCTTATGGTTTTCATCCGGCATTGGGGATTTTTCATCGCAGTGAACTTAATAATTTTAATCTTGCCGATGATTTTATCGAACCATTTCGACCGTTGGTAGATATGTGGGTGCATAGCAACTTGTACGAGGTAGAAGTTTTTGGCAAATTGCAACGTGCTGGATTAGTGCAGTTGTTACACTACGATGTGTTTTTGAAAAATGGTTGCCGAAGTGTTTTAAATGCAGTAGATGTTATGATGGCTTCGTTTGCTGCGGCTTGTCGTGATCGTGATGTTGCGTTGCTGGAATTACCGACACTGGTACCGTTGCAGCTGCATAGTTATGAGTAGCAGATTTATGAGAATTATGGTATTTTTCGATTTGCCGGTTGTGGAACGAGAAGATCGCAAGCGTTATAACAAGTTTCGAAAATTCCTGTTGAACGATGGTTATGATATGGTGCAATTTTCCGTGTACTGTCGCTTGGTAAATGGTGAAGACGCTATTGAAAAGCACGTCAATCGCCTAAATGCCAATTTACCGCCGGTAGGTTCGATAAGATTTCTGCAGATCACTGACAAACAATACGGGAAAATGAAGTTTCTAGTCGGTTCGCCGAAAAAGAAAGAAAAGATGGCTAATACGGAGCAAATGTCTCTATTCTAATTAAAGATGTAGTAGTATAATTAACCTGTTGATAGCTCAATTTTCCGATAGGCATGAACATCCATACTTAACCGCCCCCTCTCACTGCAATTTTAGCTCCCTGTAATTTTCCGATAGGCATTAACAAAACAAGTCATCTGCACTTGCCCAAACCAGTTTTAGCTCCCTGTAATTTTCCGATAGGCATTAACTAAATCTTTTTCACCATCACGTAAATAACCGTTTTAGCTCCCTGTAATTTTCCGATAGGCATTAACCTGGTTTTGAAACGATCCCAGAACGATTGGTTTTAGCTCCCTGTAATTTTCCGATAGGCATTAACTCTGGCTTGTTTCCAGCGTTTAAATTCCGGTTTTAGCTCCCTGTAATTTTCCGATAGGCATTAACCTTGTCTTTGGTAAGAGGCATACCATATAGGATTTTCGGTAATTTATAATGAGAAAAACTGCTATAAATTTGATTCAAATATGATTTTGTGGTACAATTTTTCTAACGAAAACACTTGATAATGCCTATCGGAGTGTTACACGTTGCTAAAATAAGACGTTACTGGAAACAGTAAGTGTCGCAAGGTAGTCCCCCGTGGTTCTTTGAGCTACGGGGGTATCCTTTTATAGCGCACAATTCATAAATGTTGAAATTATCTGCTGCGAAAGCAAAAGTTTTCATAATTTTATAACATGGCAACGCATATTATTAAGTGCAAATTATGGTATAATTGAGACCAAGAATTATGGTATTAAACTTTAACATTGGCTTGAGTTAACTTGGTTGAGATTCTATGAGGTGAGCGGTATGAAAAAAGAACGGGATGTTGATAAATCCGATATTATGCTCAACAGCATAATCGCCAGTGCAACATTTGAAGGATATGTACCGAGTAAGACGATAAAAAAAGATCTGCGCGATTATATGGATAATCGTGTTAGTCTCGGTGAATTAATTGAGCGGACGAAGAAGAAATATGTCAAAATACCGGGTTAATACTGATCCGTATTTCGATAGTGACAATAACACATTGAAAAACAAGCTCGGCGTTATTAATGCCAAAGAGCTTGAACTTGTAGAAGACGAGCTGGTTTTAATTCGGACAGTTGAATTATTGAAAGACAACTGCAACGAATTGTACAGTGTTGACGATTTTTGTGAGTTACATCGTAGAATGTTTCAAGACGTATATGATTGGGCGGGAAACTTTCGGATTGTTGATATCGTCAAAGGCGCAAGTCGGTTCTGTCACTTCATTTATATTGAACGTGAGATGCAACGGTTGTTTGTTGAATTCGAAAGAGACGAGTTGGATAATTTAGATAATCGCGAGTTTGCCGTTTGCGGCGCGCAGCTGTAGAACAAGTTTGCCTGAAGTACGGTGCTTGATTATTTGGCTACTTTTTTATCAAGAAAAAAGTACGCTGCGAAAGCAGAACGGTTTCATTAATTTTCATGCAAATAAAAAAACTTCTTACAGCTCCTGAAAATAATGTTTACGTGAAACATTATTTAAATGACCAAAAAAAAGTTTGCACAAACGGAATGAAACGCAAACATTGAAATAATTACTTGGAAAAGCTGACGCCGTCGCTCGATTGGTGTCGGTTTTTTACTTTAATCTAGAGTTTATTTTTTTAGCAAAGCGTTTGTGTTATAATAGGCGCGTAATTTAATTGAAGGCGGGTATATGGTTAAGCTCACACATTTTACAACCGGCGGTGGCTGAATGGCCAAGATAGAGCCGGGTGCTCTATCGGAAATCGTGGCCGGGTTGCCGCGAATAATTAACGACAATGTTTTGGTTGGAATGGATACATCCGACGATGCTGTAGTATATAAATTAAATGATGATATCGCGATCATCCAGACGCTGGATTTTTTTCCACCGCCGGTCGATGATCCTTATTTGTTCGGGCAAATCGCGGCGGCAAACAGCTTGAGCGATGTCTATGCCATGGGCGGCAAGCCGATTACCGCAATGAATATCGTGGCGTTTCCGTTGTGTGCGCTTGGCAAAGATACGCTTGCGGAAATACTGCGTGGCAGCGCTGAAAAATGTATCGAGGCCGGTGCGGTTATTGCCGGTGGCCATAGTATTGAGGACAAGGAACCGAAGTTCGGACTTAGTGTTACCGGAATTGTCCATCCGAAAAAAGTGCTGGCGAACCGCGGCGCAATAGTCGGCGATGTTTTGGTGCTGACCAAACCGGTTGGCAGCGGTGTGCTGATTACTGCGGCGCAAGCCGAGCTGTTTGCCGATAGTGTTAATATTGCTTATAGTGAAATGGTACGGTTAAATAAATATGCCGCTGAAATCATGGTGCAGTACCCCGTGCATGCTTGTACCGATATTACCGGTTTTGGGTTGCTCGGGCATACTTTTGAGATGACTGAAGCGAGCGCGGTAAAGGTTGTTATTAATTCGGCAGATGTACCAATCCTGGCAGATGCATTAGCGGCGGCAGATATGGGTTTCGTTCCGGCCGGGGTGTACAATAACCGCACACACTACACCGAAGTCAGCTTTGCCGATAACGTCGGTGAAGCCATGCGCGATGTGCTGTTTGATCCGCAAACATCCGGGGGACTGCTTATTGCCTTGGCGAAAAACGAAGCAATGGCAATGTCGAAACAGATGATCGCTGCCGGAATAATTGCCGCGGTTGTTGGTGAAGTTGTTGAAAACGGGAATGGAGAAATTTATGTCAAATAATATTGATTGCCGCGGTATGAAGTGTCCGTTGCCGGTTATTACCGCCAAGAAAGCTTTGGCGGGAATGACTGGCAGCGAAGTAACCGTAATCGTTGATAACGATATCGCCAAAATGAATGTATTGAAGTTGGCCAAAAGTATGGACTGTGAAGCATCCGCTACGCAAGCCGGAGCGGATTGGGTAGTGACAATTTCTCGAACGGCGGAGGAAGCCACAAAGTTGCAAAGTCGCGAAGCTGCGAAGGGAAGCGAGAGTGTCAACGTTCAAACTCCGACAGCCAATGTCTACTTAATAACCGACAATGTGCTTGGTAATGGTGATGAAGAATTGGGAAAAGTGTTGATGCGGTCGTTGCTGTTTACAATTAGCGAACGGCCAGCGCCGCGGGCAATGATATTTATGAATAAAGGTGTGTTTTTGACTTGTGAAGGGTCGGCACACATTGAGACTTTGCAAAAAGTTGCTGCCAACGGCACGGAAATTCTCGCTTGCGGTACTTGTCTGGATTATTATAATTTAAAAGATAAACTTGTTGTGGGTGAGCCGGGAAATATGTATAGTGCGTTGGAGTTGCTGGAAAGTTCGAAGGTTGTAAAATTTTAGCTGCAAGGCCGCAGGCCACAAAGCTACAAAGGGGAGCAGGGTCGAAAAGCTAAACAGGAGATGAAATTTTGAGCTATCAAAAACTTGATATCTGGCAGCGGTCGTACAGATTGTTTTTGGATTGTCATAAACTGTCGTTAACTTTACCAGCTGTGGAGAAATACGCGATGGCAGATCAGCTACGCAGAGCTGCTTTGTCAATTCCGCTTAACATAGCCGAGGGTTATGGACACAAGGAATATCAACGAGATTATGTTAGGTTTCTTGTTATAGCGCTTGGTTCGAAAGAGGAAGTGTGCGTATTGTTGCAGGCGTGTGAAGATCTTGGCTACGCAGACGGTTCTCAAATTAGCAAACTGTTGAATGAGTACAAAGTTGTTGGAGCAGGTATAAGCAGTTTGAAACGCGTTGTGCAAAATGAAATTGGAAGGGAAAAATGCAATGTCTAAATCTTTTCCTTTGTGGCTTTGCAGCTTTGTGGCTTTGCGAACTAGTGGCCGCCCATGAATCGCTTGATTACATTCCAGTCGGTACATCAGGCAATGAAAGCTGAACGGGTACTGTTGCAGGCCGGGGTCAAAGTCAAATTTCGTCCGACGCCGCGCGAACTGAGCGTGTCCTGCGGACAGAGTATGTTGTTTGACAATGCCGATGAAGTGGTGATAATGGCTGCGTTTTTTACCGAAACGGTTACTTGGAGCAATATGTTTGCAATAACCGAAACAGAAGGAGCAAATAAATATGCAAAACTTGGTAGTTACGCGGATTACCAGCTGGCAAGATTTCATTCAGTATGAGATTCAGAAAATTTTGTCGCCGGAATTTATTTTGGAATGGATAGGCAGACTGGTACATATTGTAATTGTGATAGCGGTTGCCTATGTAATGTTGCTGGTAATTAATCTGGCGATTAAAAAAGCTCTGATGCCGATTAATAATATGACGGCAGACGATAACAACCGGGTAATGACTTTATGTACGTTGGCGCGCAGTTTGGCGCGGTATGTGGTAATTTTTATCGCATTACTGTCGATTTTGCAAGAACTGGGTGTGAATACTACCTCTATTCTTGCCGGAGCGTCGATGATTGGTTTGGCGGTCGGTGTCGGCTCGCAAAATCTTATTCGCGACTTTCTGACTGGTTTTTTCATTTTGATGGAAAATCAGTATGATGTCGGTGATTACATTGTTGTTGGCGATATGTCCGGCACCGTCGAGGCAGTTAATCTGCGGTTTACGAAGCTGCGTGCCGACAACGGCGCGGTGCATATTTTGCCAAACAGCAGTGTTGTTAAAGTGACCAATATGTCACGCGGCGCGATGGCGGCCACCGTAACAGTGCCGTTTAAGTACGAAATAAATATTTTTGCAGCGGCGGCATTGTTGAATGATGTTTGTATCAAAGCCAAAGAAGCCAATGAATATATTATTGAAGGGCCGTCAGTAGTCGGTATTACCGACATGAAACCGGACGGATTGATTTTTACGGTGGCTGCGAAAGTCAAACCAACGACGCAATTCAACGTGGAAGTATATCTGCGCGAAGCAATTCAACTGGCATTCAAAGATGCCGGAATGAAAATTGGCTGAGTTGGAGACGGATTGATGGTGAGTGGGGATGTATCGGGGTATTCCGTTGGTGATATAATAAAAATGAAAAAAGTTCATCCTTGCGGTTCGTTTGAGTGGACAATAGAACGACTGGGCGCGGATGTGTGGATTAAGTGTAATAAATGCGGCCGCCGTGTTATAATTGACCGCGAAACTTTGTATAAGCGCGCCAAAGGAGCGCGCGAGCAGATGAAACGGAATATTGCTCGGGTGGGAAAAACGCAAGATTAGCTACAAGGCTACAAAGCAGCAAAGGCTCCGGGGCTTTGAGGCTTCGAGGCCTTGAAACTCTGCGACGCTAGATTAATTGATTGGAGAATATAGTGAGTACAAGTTTAGAAGTGGGAATATTGGGATTGCCAAAAACCGGCAAGACCACATTGTTTAATGCCTTGACCAAATCGACGGCGACTACCGACGCCTATGCTGCCGGTTCGCTGGAACCAAATATCGGTACGGCAAGCGTGCCGGATAAACGGCTGGACGTATTGGGGGCAATGTATAAAACCCGGCGGTCAGTACCGACGTCGATGAAGTTTGTCGATATTGTCGGATTGGCGAAGGGCGCATCCGGCGGTTCAGGGTTGGGCAACCGGTTTTTATCGCACATTCGCAGCGCCGACGCCCTGGTTCAGGTAGTCCGCTGTTTTGAAGACGAAAATCTGCTGGCCGAGGAAGGCTCAAGCGATCCCTTGGATCAGATTGATATCCTGAATACCGAGTTGTGTTTGGCGGATTTGGAGTCGATTGAGCGGCGTGTGGCCCGTACCAAGAAGCTGATCAAAAGCGGCGATACTAAACTAAAAGACGAGCTGGCGATGCTTGAACAGATTCAACAATGTTTGGAAAACGCTGAACCGGCGCGCAAGCTTGGGTTGACCGATGAGCAAACCGAATGTATTAAAGACATAAACATGCTGACGCTCAAACCAGTGTTGTTTGTTGCCAATATCGGTGAAGACGATGTGAAACAGCCGGAAAAATGTGCGGCCGCGCAGAAGGTAATTAACTACGCCAAAGCCAATGGCGTGGAAGCAATCGTAGTTGCCGCTAAACTGGAAGCGGAAATTTCCCGGTTGAGCGAAGAAGAAGCGGCAATGTTTGCCGAGGAGCTGGGCGTCGGTGAAACCGGCTTGGCGCAGTTAATCAGAGCGAGCTATAAGCAACTGGGCTTGATTTCGTTTTTGACTGCCGGGGTGCAGGAAACCCGTGCCTGGACGATTCGTGATGGCTACAAGGCGCCGCAGGCCGCAGGGAAAATTCACAGCGACATTCAACGGGGGTTTATCCGTGCGGAAACAGTCGCCTATGCTGATTTGGTAGAATTCGGTTCATTCGCTGCTGCCAAAGAAAAAGGCAAAGTCCGGCTGGAAGGCAAGGATTATATCGTGAAAGACGGCGATGTAATCGATTTTCGCTTTAACGTATAATAAAGTTTTCCAAAGACAACAGAAATGTTGTCTTTTTTTTGTTGAGTTTGCAGGAAAAAATTTTTTTATAGAGAATTATACAAAAGATTTAGTTATTATCTGAAAATGCAGAAAATGTTTTCACAAAAGTGAGGGTGATTATGAAGCAGGAAATCAATATCCCCAAAGGGCATCCGCGCGGGCTGTATTACCTGTTTAGCACAGAAATGTGGGAGCGGTTCAGTTATTACGGCATAATGTCAATCCTGATCCTGTTCGCCACCAAAGCGCTCGGCTTCGACGACGCGCAAGCCGGAATCCTTGCTGGTTCCTATTCGGCGTTTACCTGGTTGTCGCCTTTGTTAGGCGGCTGGCTGGCGGACAAATTCATCGGACAGGTTAATGCCGTAAAATACGGGGCGATGATGATATTGGCCGGCAATGTCGTTTTGCTGGTTGACAAAACGTTGCCACTCATGTATTTCGGGTTTGCGGTTATCGTTGTTGGTACCGGACTTCTTAAATCTTCGGTGTCCGTTTTGGTCGGCCAGTTGTATGATGACGGCGATCCTCGCATCGACCGGGCCTATACGATCTTCTTCATGGGTATCAATATCGGTAGCATCGGCGCAGTATTGGTCGGAATAATGGCGGAAAAAGTCGGCTGGCATGCCGGGTTTGCGCTTTCGGCCGGCGGTATGGCAGTCGGCCTGATTGTCTATCTTTTGGGTATGAAACATTTGCGCCTGGCGGAAAATCATTTCGCTACAGCCGGTGTCGGAAAAAGCAAATTGGTGGCCTACGGCTCAATAGTTGCTTCGGTGGCGCTGGTAACGGTATTGTTTTTGTTCCAGAACATTGCGGTATTCATGATGACGCTTTTAACTATTATTGTTGTTGTGGCGCTGTTTAAGTACTATTTGCAATACCGTCATGACAAATTTTATAAACACTCGATTCCGGCGATTGCGATATATGTGGGGTTTTCAGCAATTTTTTGTGTACTCTATGGCCAAATGTTTGATTCACTGGTTCTGTTTATCGACCGGATCATCGATAGATCGGTTTTTGGTTTTGAGCTGCCAACGACCTTTATTATTAATTTCTGCGAGCCATTTTTCGTTATTATCCAGGCGCCGCTGCTGGACAAACTCTGGGCTTATCTCGAAAAACGCGGCAAAGAGCCGTCCACACCGGTAAAATTCACTATCTCGCTCTTTGTCATGGGAACGAGTTTCCTGATTTTTGCTTATCAAGCGCTCATGGCCTTCGGCAGCCTGCGCAGCTCACTCCTGATTATGGCAGTAGCTTTCTTTGTATTTGCCAATTCTGATATCATGCAATCCGTTGTCGGTTTTTCGATGGTGCGGCAACTGGCACCCAAGGAACTCTCCGGCTTCATGATGGGGATGTTTTTCTTTTCGATCTCGTTCGGAAGTTTTGTTTCCGGGTTGCTGACAGCACGTTTCAGTGTCGATCCGGACAAGGTAAACGATGTCGGCCAGTGTGCCCAGCAGTATTTCCAGCTGTTCGGAATTTGCGGCATCACACTGGTTGTTACAGGTTTGCTAATGATGCTGGTTATCAAGAAACTCAAAAAAGCCCATGAACTTGCTTATCAGCATCAGGAAGAAAATAATTAACCAAAGAAAAAGCTGGATGATTGTTTTCTTTGCTGTAAATTTGCCGCGAAATAGTGTATTATAATTTCGTTATATCCAAATCATTCGGAGGAGTAGAGTATGGAAGAAAAAAATCACGATTTCACACCGATGATGTCGCCGGACAAGGACTACCATGAAATCAAACCCTATGTTGTGTTCTGGGGATTGTTTTATGCAGCGTTGTTTGCTTTGGCAATCGGCTATCTATGCTTGAAAATCGGTCAGACGATTGACGCGTTTGCGCCGGTTTCGATTCTGGCGATGGGTACGGCGGTACTATTAAAGCGTAAAGATGCGTTTCCGGAGAATGTGCATATTCAGGCGATTGCCAGTGCCGGAACTAATATGCTTGGCGGTGCGATGTTCATTTTGCCGGCATTCTTTATTCTGAACATTCATATGACGTATGTTTCGATGATGATACCGATTATGCTCGGCAGCGTTATGGGTATCATGATGGCGATTATCTTCCGCAAGTATTTTTGTGTTGATATGCACAAGGAATATCCGTTCCCTGCCGGCCGCGCGGCGGTTGGGGTATTGACCAGTAACGAAGGCGCCAGCGCCAAACTGATGATTATCAGCGGCCTCGCCGGCTTTTTCTATGATTTGGTTATTAACACATTTGGTTGGTGGCAGGAAGTTGTAAATTCATTGACGTTCAATTGGGGGCAAAAACTTGCCAGTAATTATAAAATTGCGTTTTCTCTGGATACTGAAGCGGCGCTGCTGGGTATCGGTTATTATACCGGTATTCGCTATGCATCGATTATTTGCGCCGGTTCGTTTTTTTCCTGGTTTGTCTGCATGCCGATAATTTATTACATGGGTGGCGATCACGCCGTAATGATTGGCAGCAAAATGGTCGCGCTCAAAGATGTGCCGGTTGATGTGCTATTCAGCAAATATGTTAAGTATATCGGTATCGGGATGCTGGCAATGGGCGGTATTATCGGCCTGTTAAAAATGGGCAGCGTGGTGAAACAAGTTTTCACAACAGCCATCAAAGAGACTTTTTCCGGTAAAGTTATTCATCACGCTTCAATGCTTCGTACCGAACGTGATATTTCGATGAAAACGATCACTTTGACCATGATTGCGATGATCGTGTTGTTTGGTATCTCTTTCCATCTAATGTGCGCAAACACTATTGCCCAGTCATTGATTGCGGTGGTGATTGTAGTAGTATTTGCGTTTATGCTGTCAGTCGTTGGTATCAGTTCAATCGCGTTTACCGGTTCGGAGCCGGTATCGGGTATGACGATATTTATGCTGATGGTCGCGTCCCTGGTTATGTTGGGAACCGGTCTGCATGGTCAGCAGGGCATCATTGCCGTGTTGTTTATGTCGGCGTTCCTAGCGACGACCCTGGGAATGGCCGGTAACTTTATGTCCGAACTTAAAGTTGCGCATCTGACCGGCGCTACTCCGAAAAAAATGCAACAGTGGCAGGTTGTTTCGGCGGTTATGGTTTCGATTCTTTCCGTTGGCGTGGTTATGCTGCTTGATTCGGCGTACGGATTTACCGGCAAAACAGTATTGTCGGCGCCGCAAGCCAATATGTTTGCAACGATGGCACAGACATTCATGGAGGGCGGCGGAGCTCACGCGCCATTGATGATGGCGGGCGCAATTATGGCGGTATTAATGTGGATGTTGAATATACCGGTGTTGGCGTTTGCTTTGGGCGCGTATTTACCGATGGAGATCAATACACCGTTATTGGTCGGTGCGTTGATTTCCTGGCTGGTTTCCCGCAGCAGCAAAGACAAAGGTGTTTGTGAAGCACGCCTGCATCGCGGTGAAATCGTCAGCGCCGGTTTGGTTGCCGGTGGCGCATTGGGTGGATTAGTCAGTGCAGTAGTCCGGATTATGGGCATTAACTGGTTCATGGATGAGTGGGCAGCCACTCCTGATGCTACTTATATAGCAATCGCTGTTTACATCGGTTTGTGCTATATGGTATGGAAGATTGCGATGAAAGGAAAAAAACACTAGAAGTTTAAAGCTACAAAGAAACAAAGCTTCAAAGATAATTGTTGATTACCAGAAGGGAATTATTGACTGGTTAACGTATTTTGCGGCTAAAAACAGGGCGGATTCGCCCTGTTTTTGTTTTTGCGGCTGTGGTATAATTCATGCTATTAATAATTGCTATGAGCCACAGAATATACGGAGGCAGAGCGCTGTGAGAATGTTGAATTGGTTTCGTCATCAGTCAGTTGAAAAAAAACGCAATATTGCCGACGGGGTGTTGACTACTATCACCATTATTTGGGCGATGGGATTTATTTTTATTAAAGACGCCATGACCGGTGTCGGACCGTTCTGGCTGATGGCCGACCGTCATGTTATGGCGGTGGCGCTGTTATGGTTGATTTTCCATAAACGGCTGAAGCGCAACTTTTTGAGTCTTTGGAAAATTTCGGCGCTGGTCGGTTTTTTTTGGTGGGGCGGTTTGTTTGCATTGACCTATGGCTTGAAATATACTACTGCCTCGAATGCAGCGTTTCTAAGCGGATTGGGAGTTATCTTGACGCCATTTGCCGGGAAAGTTTGGGGATTGCCTAATCCCAAGCGTGCGGCGTGGTTTGGTATTGCGCTCGCGACCCTTGGCTTGGCGCTGCTGGCATATCACGGCGATGGCTGGGAATTTAATTACGGTGACTGGTTCTGTTTGCTATGCGCGCTGGTCATTTCTTTTCAATACGCTTCGGTAAGTTACTATGCGCCGCGCGGCGATGCGATTTCACTGGCGGTGCTGCAAATCGGCTGGGCGGCACTATACTCGCTGGTAGTAGCGATATTGTTTGAGCCGTTTCACGGATTTGATCTGAGTTTGCGGGTATGGGGCGATTTGATTGGCGCCGGCATAATTTGTACGGCGTTGATGCTGGTCATCCAGTGTATGACGCAAAAATATACTACCGCAGTTCATACGGCAATAATTTTCTCGATTGAACCGGCGATGGGCGGGATACTAGCCTGGTGGATTTTTGGCGATCCGCTTGGCTGGATGCAGTGGCTGGGGTGTGGTTGTATCATCAGTGGCATGATCTACAGCGAGCTCGGCTAGCAAAGCTGTTGAAAAACATGCATAAACTTCGTTGCGGCTCTGCTTGTTAGTTTGCGTACTTTTCAGTACGCGGCACGTCACAATGCTCGCCACGCCTTGTTTCTGCATATTTTTGAACAACTCTCAGGATGCTTACTATAATGGTTTGGAGTTAATATGAACGACACGATAGCGGCGGTTGCGACAGCGGCTGGCGAGGGCGGTATTGGCATTGTACGGATTTCCGGTTCGAACGCCGTTGCCGTTGCGGATAGAATTTTTCAGCTGCGGAATAAGTTAACAGTCGCTGAATTGACCGAGCGTCAGGCTGCGCTTGGTGAAGCGGTTGTAAATAATGAAGTTATTGATGAAGCAATTTTGCTCAAATTTACCGCGCCCCGCAGCTATACCGGCGAGGACGTCGTGGAAATTCAGGCGCATGGCGGCGCTGTCGCGGTTAAAAACATTTTACAGGCGGCGTTGAGTAATGGCGCCCGCTTGGCTGAGCCGGGCGAATTTACCAAACGGGCATTTCTTAACGGGCGGATGGATTTGGCGCAAGCCGAAGCGGTAATCGATGTCATCCGCGCCAAAACCGATATAGCGCTCAAAGCGGCGAATCGCGGTTTAAATGGAAAAATGTCCGCGGCTGTTCGAGCTATTCGCAGCGAATTACTGGCACTGCTTGCGCATATTGCGGTTGCGGTTGATTATCCGGAAGATGAAATTGATACGATAGTTAATCATAATGTACAAGTGCAGACGATGGCTTGGCTGGCACAGTTGGAAACAGTGCTGGCGCGGGCGAACAGCGGTAGAATTCTACGGGACGGGTTGCGCGTGGCAATAGTCGGACGGCCAAATGCCGGGAAGTCCAGTTTGCTAAACGCGTTGCTTGGAACGGAACGCGCAATAGTCACGGCAATTCCGGGAACTACCCGCGATTTGATTGAGGAATGCGTAAATATCCGCGGTATCCCGATTGTTTTGATTGATACCGCCGGGTTGAGGGAAACAACGGACATTGTGGAGCGGATTGGCGTGGAACGGGCCACGGAAATTGCGAACACTGCCGAATTGATTTTGTATATTATTGACGGCTCAGAGCAACTACAGAGCGCTGATTTGGCGCGGCTACGCAATTATTTTGGCCGGTTAATTGTCATAATAAACAAAACGGATTTGACAGAGCAAATTGATATTGCTAAACTGAAATCAGAAATAGCGGACGCGCGAATTATTCGCGCATCAATGACGCAAACCACCGGCCTTGCCGAAATCGAACAGGCTGTGGCTGAAACGGTGTACGCAAATTGTCTGGAACCGGAACAAGTAATGGTTGCGAATGCGCGGCAGATAGAAATATTACAGCGCGCTCAATCGAGTCTGAAAAGAGTTTGTGAAGCACTGGAAGCGGGAATGCCTTGCGATATTTTGAGCGTGGATTTACGTGAAGCCTGGGAGAGTCTGGGTGAGATTTCCGGTGAAACGATAAAAGAGGATTTGCTGGACCGGATATTTAGTGAATTCTGTCTGGGGAAATAACGGCTTGAGCGAGAGGTTGGAGTATGATGAATAAGATTGTTGTTTTTTTATGGGCGGTGTTGTTTGCGGTTACGGGCTTGGTTCAGGCAGAACTAATTGCGCCGGGGGTTGATTATCGTGTGGATTCTGTTCAGGGGAGAAATGGTATTGTAAAAACTTATATCATCGATATCGCGCCGGATTCCGGTTATACGGTCAAACCGGTTTTGGCCAATGGTGGTTCGGTCGGCCTGGCATCCACGAGCGCTACGGCAAAAGCCGTTAATGCTTTGGCGGCAGTTAATGCTTCGTATTTTGTTATGGGCGATTATGCTGCCGGTGAGATTATCGGGTTGCTAAAAATTGATGGCCGCTATGCTTCAGCGGTCGAAGTGCCGGGACAAAAACGCGGGGCACTGGCAATAAATTCACAGCATCAGGCGGCGATTGGTTTGTCGGAATATACTGGCAGTGCGATTTTGGCAGACGGCACAGTCGTCAAGATACGCAATCTTAATTATCTCTATGTACCTGTCGATACGAATGGGAGTTCCGGCAGTGAGGGTGTGGTATTGTTTAATTCGCTATATGGCAACAAAACTGCGTCTAACAAATGGTGGACTGATTACACTATCACCGATGGCAAAATTTCTGCGATAAATTCCGGGCCTACAGAGATTCCTTTTAATGGTTATGTATTATCAGTGTATGGTTTGGCAAAAAAGCAGTTTTCTGCTGTTAAAATTGGCGACAAAATTGCGATTAATCAATCCAGCAGTGAACAGTTTGGTGACTATCGCGATATTATTGGCGCCGGTCCGATATTGGTGCGGCGCGGCGTCGCTGTTTCATCGATTTATAAACTTATCGAACGGTTTCCGGCAGATATTGCAGACAGTTGCGCACCGCGTACCGCGGTGGGGCTGACTAAAAATGGTCACATAATAATGGTAGTGGCCGACGGCCGGCAAAAAAACTTCAGTAACGGGTTCTACATCGATGAATTGGCCGGATATATGCTGGCGCTTGGTTGCTATCAGGCACTCAATCTGGATGGCGGCGGTTCATCGACAATGGTAATTAAGAATAAAGTTGTCAACAGTCCGTCGGACAATGCTAAACAGCCGTTCGTCGGGCAAGAACGTTCGGTGGGGGATATTTTAGCGGTGTTGCCGGTCGCAAACACAACGGGTACGAACTCAAAATAGAGTCGGGTACAGGAATTTGCAAAAGTATTACGTATTAGGGGAAAATTGATGAGGATATTGGTTGTTGGCGGCGGGGCGCGTGAACACGCGATTATCGCCAAACTTAACGAAAGCGCTTCGGTGCAGAAGCTTTTTTGTGCGCCGGGTAATGTTGGAATTGCCAATATTGCGGAGCTGGTAAATATCGGGGTTGAAAATATTACGGCATTGGCGGACTGGGCGCAAAAAAACGCTGTTGACCTGACGGTTGTCGGCCCGGAAGTGCCGCTTAGTCTGGGTATAGCGGATGAATTTATCCGTCGGGGGTTAAAGATTTTTGGCCCCAACCAAAAAGGCGCACAGTTGGAGAGCAGTAAGGCTTTTTCTAAAAATTTCATGAAAAAATATCGCATTCCAACTGCACGCTACGAAACATTTTCGGACTACGAAACCGCCAGTGCGCAGATAAATCAATTCGGGTTTCCGGTCGTAATAAAAGCCGATGGTTTGGCCGCCGGGAAGGGTGTAATAATCGCCGAAGACCTTGATTCGGCGCAAGCGGCGTTGAAAGAAATATTAACAGACAAGGTGTTTGGTGTTGCCGGAAATTTAGTGGTGGTTGAAGAATTTTTGGTTGGCCGCGAAGTTTCGTTACTGGCGTTTTGTGACGGCAAGAGTGTTCGGTTAATGGACAGCGCACGCGATTATAAGCGGGCGTTTGATAACGATTGCGGTTTGAACACCGGCGGCATGGGCGCGATTTCTCCGGTGCCGGACTTCACCGCGGAGATTAGAAAAGTTGTCGAAACCGAGATTGTGGCGCGTACGCTCGGCGGACTGATTGCCGAAGATATTGACTATCGCGGCGTGCTTTATTTTGGTTTGATGCTGACTAAAGCTGGTCCGAAAGTATTGGAATATAATTGCCGGTTTGGTGATCCGGAAACGGAGGTGTTGTTGCCGCGGTTAGACGGCGATTTGGCAAAGATAATGCTGGCGGCAGCCGAAGGCAACCTGGAAGAGGTAGTTATCGGTTGGAAAAATATGATTGCTGTTTGCGTAGTATTGGCATCCGGCGGCTATCCGGGCAGCTTTGAAAAAGGGTTAGCGATTAACGGTTTGGATAATGTTGCCAATGATGTGCAAATTTTTCATGCCAGTACCAGAGAAATTGACGGCAGGATTACCAATAATGGCGGCCGGGTGCTGGTGGTAAGCGCGGTCGGTGCAACTAACACTGCGGTCCGGGGAAAAATTTATCGCGAAATCAGTAAAATCAGCTGGCCGGGGATGTTTTATCGGAGCGATATCGGAGCGTAATAGCGGAGGAAAAATATGCGTAGAGTAACTTGGCTGGTGCTGGCGCTTATGCTGTTTTCAGTGGCCGGAGCCAGTGCAATGGAAAGTGTCTGGAAAATCAATTTGCCAAACGGCGAAGTTGTTACTGCTACAACGTTTAGTCCGCATGGCAACCGATTGGTTATCGGTACGTCGCTGGGGCGAATGGCGATATTTGAAACCGGCGACAGCAACGCAAAAAATTGGCTCAGGAAACCGTTGCTGGACGTCAAGCGGCTAACGCAAGATCAAATTACAGCGTTGGCGTTTGATAGTGCCCAAAAAATTCTTGCGATTGGTTCGCGTGACGGGAAATTGCGATTTACTGACAACACCGGCGCGCTTCTAAAAGAATTTACGTTTAAGAGCATGGTCAAACAAATTGTGTTTAGTAATGATAATACCCGGGCGCTGGTTCTCTGCGACAGCAGTGATGTTACGATAATTGATATGAATTCGTACAATACTACTGTTTTTGCCTATAAATATTTCCATCCGCGCGTGGTGGCTTTTGGGGCGAGCAGTAATGAAATCATTGAAGGGCTGCCTAATGCCCAAGGCGAAATAATTAAAGGCAACATTGATCGTAATAAGGCGGTTAGCAAAATTTATGCGCAGCAATTTGGCGTGGATGCTTTGACTGTGAATGCGGCAAATAATCTGCTGGTATCTTCCGGACGGGATTCATTCATCAAGATTTGGAATCTGGATAGTTTACAACCGAATGGTCAAATTAATGTAACGGATAATATTTGTGCGTTGATTTTAACGGGTGATGCTAATACCATAATTGCTCAATGCCTGGACGGATCGATAAAGTTATTTGATGTTATCGGTTGTATTCAAACAGATGCAATGTTTCACGGTTCCGGGCTCAACGTTATGGCGTTGAAACCGGATGGAAAATTTATCGCAGCAGCTTATGCTAACGGCGATGTCTGTATCTATTCCTTTTAAACAGTCTGCTGAAAAACTTACAGCTACGTCGTTTAAATGCCAAGTTCAAACCGCTGGAGAAATCTGGCGGTTTTTGTTTTGATATATTCATCGATGTGGTAAAATGGAGTGGATGAAAATCTGGAGGCAATAATGATTAATTTAAAAATCGACGGACAAAGCATTTCGGTGCAGCCGGGAACAACGATACTGGAAGCAGCTGATTCAATAGGCATAAATATACCGCGGTTATGTTATCATCCGGAATTGCGTCCGGAGGGTGCTTGCCGGGTATGCATGGTTGAAGTAAAAGGCGCGCGCGGACCGGTAGCATCCTGCGTGTATCCGGTGGCTGAGGGCATGGAAGTGCATACCAATACCGGTGAAGTTCGCGAAGCGCGAAAAACGGTAATCGAGTTGCTGCTTGCCAATCATCCGACGAACTGCCTGCAGTGTATCCGCAACCACGATTGTGAACTGCAAAAGCTGGCTGCCGATTACGGAATCCGTGAAGTTCCCTTTGTCGGGGAACGCCGCGATGCGAAAATGGATCATTCCAATCCCAGCTTAGTACGCGATCCGAATAAATGTATTCTGTGCGGCCGTTGTATCCGAATGTGCAGCGAAGTTCAAAATGTAAACTGCTACTCGTTTACCCACCGCGGCTTCGACACGATTGTCAGTCCGGCGTTCAACGTTGGCTTAGGTGAGGCAGCTTGTACCTTCTGTGGTCAGTGTTCGTCGGTTTGTCCGACGGCGGCAATCACAGAAAAAGATGACACCGAAGCGGTTTGGGCTGAACTTGGTAATCCTGATAAACATGTAATTATATTTACCGCACCTTCGGTACGATCGGCAATCGGTGAAGAGTTTGGTATTGAAAATGGTTTGTGCGAAGGTAAAATGGTAGCCGCGCTGCGCCGTCTGGGTTTTGACCAGGTGTTTGACGCAAACTTTACCGCGGATTTGACGATTATCGAAGAGGGTACCGAACTGATTAAACGGGTGACTACCGGCGGGGTGTTGCCACAGATCACGTCCTGCAGTCCGGGCTGGGTGAACTTCATTGAAGTGCATTATCCGGAATTACTGCCGCATTTGTCGTCGGCGAAATCACCGGCGCAAATGATGGGGGCGCTCATCAAGACGTATTACGCCGAGAAAAAGGGTATTGATCCGGCCAGCATTTATGTGGTGTTTTCGGCCTGCTGCACTGCCAAGAAATTTGAAGCCGCCCGTCCGGAAATGAATTCAAGCGGATTCAGAGACGTTGATGCGGTAATAACCACCCGCGAAACAGCAAGGATGATTCGTGCGGCCGGGATAAAAATTACCGAGTTGGAAGACGAGACGTTTGACAATCCGTTAGGTGAATCAAGCGGCGGCGGATTGATTTTTGCGGCAAGCGGCGGAGTTATGGAAGCGGCATTGCGGTTTGCAGTAGATAAAATAACCGGAACTTACGTTGAAAATGTTGATTACAAAGCCGTGCGCGGGTTGAAGCGGATAAAAGAAGCTGAAGTTGAAGCCGGTGGCCTGAAACTAAAGGTTGCGGCGGCAAACACGCTCGGCGCTTGCCGGATTCTTTTGGAACAGATTAAAAAGGGCGAGAGTCCGTATGCGTTCATCGAAATGATGGCTTGTCCGGGCGGGTGTCTGGGTGGCGGCGGTCAGCCGATACCGGTCAATGCAAAGATGCGCCAAAAACGTATGGATGCAATCTATCAGGCGGATAGTGAAAAAATTGTTCGCAAACCACAGGACAATCCGTATATCAAGAAGATTTACGAAGAATTTCTGGGTGAGCCGAACGGCCACAAAGCACATGAGTTGTTGCATACCCATTTCCACTGGCAAGAACGCGAAGTAAAATAAAGACTGGAAGACTCAACAGCAAACAGCAGCCGCTGTTTGCTGTTTTTATTTTTTTGCGATACAATGTTGATGCAATCAACGGGAGGAAGTTATGCGGACGAGAAATCTTGCGCTGTACGCTTTGTTTACGGCACTGGTGTTGCTGGCGACTTATGTATTGAAAATCCCCACTTTTAATGGTTATGCGCATTTGGGTGACGCGGTAATCATGGCGGTAGCAGTTGCTTACAGCCGCCGCGCGGGGATGATTTGCGGCGCTTTCGGCACGGCGCTTGCCGATGTGTTCGGCGGCTATTTTATCTGGGCGCCGTTTAGCTTTATTATCCATGGGTTGCAGGGATTTATTGTCGGATTGATTGCCGGACGTGCATCGTCGCGCTTGCGCAAAGCGGTGGCAATGATTATTGGCAGTATTATTATGCTGGTGCTATATCAAATCGTTACACTGGAAATATATGGCTGGGCCGGGTTCGTCACCGCTTTATACGGGAACATTGCTCAAGGAATAGTCGGTGTAGTCGGCGGGATGCTGTTTGCGCCGGTAATTGAGAGAACGGAAACGAGAAATTGCTAGAGCTATATTCTGATAAAACATTGAGGTGAGTTAGTGGAAAATAAACAATACAAATTTGATACATTGCAAGTACATGCCGGACAGCAACCCGATCCGACAACCGGAGCGCGGGCAGTGCCGATATATCAGACGACTTCATATGCATTTGACAGTGTCGAACACGCCGCGAATTTGTTTGCCTTGAAAGAAACCGGAAATATTTATACGCGAATTATGAATCCAACAACCGATGTATTGGAAAAACGTATTGCTGCGCTCGAAGGCGGTGTCGGTGCATTGGCAGTTGCTTCCGGTTCGGCGGCGGTGACTTATGCGGTCTTGAATATCGCCAGTTGCGGCGATGAGATAATTTCCGCGAGTACGTTATATGGCGGCACCTATAATCTGTTTAACCATGTGTTGCCGAAAATGGGGATCAAGGTGCATTTTGTCGATCCGGATGTGCCGGAAAATTTTGCACAGTGTATCAACGAACACACCAAAGCTATCTATATTGAAACTATCGGTAATCCGGGCATTAACATCGTCGATATTGCGGCAGTAGCAGCTATTGCGCATCAAAACGGCTTGCCGCTGATTATCGACAACACGTTCGGAACGCCGTATCTCATTCGTCCGTTTGAATTTGGCGCGGACGTCATTGTTCATTCGACGACAAAATTTATTGGTGGTCATGGCACGTCAATCGGCGGTGTTATTGTCGATTCGGGTAAGTTTGACTGGGCGGCGAGCGGACGGTTTCCGGATATGGTTAATCCTGATCCAAGTTACCACGGCGTTAGTTATGCCAATGACTGCGGCGAAGCGGCATATATCACCAAGGTGCGGGTGCAGTTGCTGCGCGACACCGGCGCCTGCATCAGCCCGTTCAATTCATTTCTACTGCTGCAAGGCCTGGAGACGCTGTCGCTTCGCGTTGCTAAACATGTTGAGAATACTAAAATAATCACCGCGTTTTTGGCAAACAATCCGTTAGTCGAATCGGTAAATTACCCATCGCTAACCGGAAATAAATACTTTAGTTTGGCGCAGAAATATTTACCTAAAGGCGCCGGATCGATTTTTACTTTTGAAATCCAAGGCGGGCTGGAAGCCGGTAAAAAATTCATTAACAGCTTGAAATTGTTTACGCATCTGGCGAATGTTGCTGATGCCAAATCGCTGGTCATTCATCCGGCGAGCACCACACATGCCCAGCTGACCGCAGAACAACAATTGGCATCCGGTGTTACACCGGGATTAATCAGACTGTCGATTGGTATTGAGGATGCCGAAGATCTGATTAATGATATTAAGCAAGCGCTAGGGAGAGCTAATGAACGCTGAAGTCACGAGACGGAAGAGTCGGGCGGCATTGTTGGCGATTTGTTGCAGTCTGACACTGGTGGTAATAAAATTGTCAGTTGGAATATTGAGTGGCGCTATAAGCATTGTTGCAGAAGCGGCACATTCGTTTGTAGATTTGCTGGCAGCATTCATGGCTTTTTTTGCTGTGCGAAAATCCGGCCTTCCGCCGGATGACGTGCATAATTATGGTCACGGAAAAGTCGAAAACTTGTCCGGCGCAGTCGAGTCGGTACTGATTGTGCTGGTCGCAATCTGGATTGTGTATGAAGCCGTCCAAAAACTTATAATTGGTGGTAAACCGGATTTTTTGTTGTATGGCATGATTTGTATGGCGATATCAGTTAGCTCAAACATTTTCGTGTCCCGATATTTATACAAGGTTGCCAAGTCAACTCAATCGCCGGCTTTGAAGGCCGACGCGCTGCACAACGAAGCGGACATTTGGACATCGGGCGGCGTCCTGGTTGGATTGGTTCTGATAAAATTTACCGGCTGGGATATTCTTGACCCGATAATCGCGATTGCGATGGCGCTGATAATTTTCCGTGAGGGGTTAAAACTGACCAAAGCTAATATCTCCGATTTAATCGACGCTAATATTGCCGAAGACGATGAAGTAATCCGCAAGTTGATTGCCCAGCATGAGCATATTGTTTCGGTACACAAAATGCGTACCCGGCGATCGGGTGGCAGTAAGCATATTGATATGCATATGGTGTTTGATCGCGATGTTACCCTTCGTGACGCCCATGAATTGTGTCATCATATTGAAAAAGATATCAGAGATGAACTTGGCGCCTATGACGTGGTAATACACTGTGAACCCTGTTATGAACGTGAAGATTTTAGTGAATGTCCGCGGCTGATTGAGGGGAAATGTGACGGCGGTTTTTGCGCAAAAGTTGATAAGAAAGAATTATGGAACAATAACAAATAATAAAAACAGCAGCACTTCGTAAAGAAGTGCTGCTGTTTTTGTTTGCGTTAATGCTTAAAAATTAACACGCACGCCGATATTGGCGCCGTACTGCCAGGTTCGGCTGTCGGGTTCGTAATAGTAGGCTTGTTTAACGGGACTCCACACAGCATTGCTTATACCGATTTCCGAGTAATCGATCCAGGGCGTGAGCAGTCCGGAAAAAGTTTCGTCAAAGCGGTATTGAATCGGCATTTGGAAATTTACACCAAACTTATTGCCGAGCGTCATCGTGGTTTCATAAGACGGAATAGCCATTTTACCGGCAAACATGAAGCGGTAGCTCAAGTCTGGTTCGATTGACAATTCACTATTAACAAAAAATTCACGCCGGATACCGACCGGAATATAACCCCAACTGTAGTTTTCCATAAAGCCGCTACCGCCGTTTGCCATGCATACGCCGCGGTCCCAACTGTGGTAGCCGACACCGGAGTAAGCGGCCAGTTCGATCGATTTGAAATAGTACAGATTAGCCAATAATTGGGCATCCATGAATTTTGCGGTTGATACCCCTGATGTCGGGTTTCCATTGAAATCTGTGCCGGCATAATTAATGCTACTATTGGCGATGCTCAAACTCAGCCGAAAATCGAGTCCGTGTTGCTCTAAATCTTGATACAAATAACTGAATTTAAAGCCGGGAACATAGCCGGATTCGTCGCTTTTGAGCTGGCCATAGGTTCTGATTGGCAAATTAAGCTCACTATAGTTGTAGTAATAATTTTCCATTTCGAACTGGATGGCCTGCCGTTCGGCGGCGATACCACCGGTGCAAACAGTTGCGATAAGCAAGAGTGTTGTCAATAGCACGATTCTTACATTCATCATTATTACCTCGTGAATTATTTTAGCATACAAAAGCTTTTTATAAAAGCGAAACAGCTTTTGTTTTGGAACGGAACCAGCGATATTAATATGAAAAAGCAAATGTTTTTGCAGGGGAAATGGTGTTTTTGTCGAACTATTAATACAACGAACATAAGCTTAATATTGGTGTTGACTATGGAGGCACGATGATCAGACGCGCCAGAGAATTGCATGAAAAGCGCATCCGGCGGACGCTGGAGCAGCTGGAGGATAAATTCTATGAACCGGGCATCCCGCTTGAAGCAACATATTGTAATTTTGGTGACGGTATTGTGGCTTTTGCCGATCGTTTAAACGGCGAATACAAACCGGTGCAAGCCGGTGCTGCCTGGGGTGAAAATTTTGGCAAGACCTGGGATCACGCCTGGTTTCAACTCAAAGGCGTTGTTCCGGCAGAATGGCAGGGTAAGAACGTTGTTGCGCTTCTGCACATCGGTGCCGAGGGTTGCGTTTATGATAACGAGGGCATGCCGTTGCAGGGAATTACAGCCTACGCAACCTGGGACCCGGGTTTTTATCGTGATCGGCTGGAATTATTTGAGCGTGCCCGCGGCGGCGAAGCAGTCGAATTATGGATTGAAGCGTCAGTTTCACTGATGTTTGGTGTGCCAATAGATTCGCAGCTAAAAAACGGTCTGCCTGCTAAACTTGGTTACCATAAAGCTGTTGTTAACAAGCTCAACCTGGCTATCTGGCGTAAGGATGTTTGGGAACTGCAGCTGGATATCAAGACGTTATTTGATTTGTCACAGGCCTTGCCGGAGCTATCGGTGCGCCGTGACCGCATTTTGCATGCAATAAACCGGGCTATCGACATCTTGGAATTTGATGCTGAAACAATCAGCCGGTGCCGCGAAATACTCCGTCCGCTATTAGAAAAGCGCGCCAATGAAAGTGCGCTGACTGCCTGGTGCGTCGGCCATGCGCATATCGACACGGCCTGGTTATGGCCGTATGAAGAAACTATTCGCAAATGTGCGCGAACTTTTTCCACGCAGATTACGCTCAGCGATAAATACCCGGAGTTTATCTTTGGCGCGTCTCAGGCTCAGCATTACGCCATGACTAAACAATATTACCCGAAACTATATCGTCGCATCAAGGACAAAATTTGTGACGGCAAGTGGGAAGTTCAGGGAGCAATGTGGGTCGAGGCCGATTGCAATGTTACCGGCGGTGAATCGCTGGTGCGCCAGATACTGCACGGCAAAAACTATTTTATGGATGAGTTTTCCGAAAACGTGCGCAATCTTTGGTTGCCGGATGTGTTCGGTTATGCGGCTTCACTGCCGCAAATATTAAAGAAATCCGGCGTGGATTATTTTGTCACCCAGAAAATCAGCTGGAACCAGTTCAACAAATTTCCCCATCACACATTTATGTGGGAAGGCATCGACGGTACGAGCATTCTTACCCATTTTCCGCCGGAGGACACCTATAACAGTGTACTTAATCCGGCGGGCTTGCGCCGTGCCGAAGATAATTTTCAGGAAAAAGCGGTTTTGGATGACTTTTTGACGTTGTTTGGTATCGGTGACGGCGGCGGCGGGCCGACGGCAGAAATGATCGAGATCGGGCGGCGGCAGCAGAATCTGGAAGGCGCGCCCAAAGTGAAGTTTGGTTGTGCCGGTGAGCTGCTCGACCGGATTAATGAGAGTGTTGACGAGCTTGACCACTGGAAAGGCGAACTCTATCTGGAATTGCACCGCGGCACACTGACGACGCAGGCCTTTAACAAGAAAATGAACCGCAAGCTGGAACTAAACTTACGGGAGCTGGAGATTCTTTATTCGTCAATTGGAGTGGAACACTATCCGCAACTTGAGCTGGATGCGCTGTGGAAAGAAACTTTAATGAACCAGTTTCATGATATCATTCCGGGATCGAGTGTCAACCGGGTATATGTTGACTGTCGCAATGATTATAAGCGGCTGCTGGAAAAATGCAGCGAGTTGCTGGAACGCTACGTTGCACTTGTGTCGGATAATGCTGAAAACTGTATGACTGCAATTAATACCTTGTCATCGGCTTATACCCGTGAAGTGGTTTTGCCGTCTACCTGGAGAGGCCATGAAGTACAACTTGCCGACGGAACGATTGTTCCTTCGACGGAGTGTGCTACTAATGTTTATGTTATGCCGCAAATTCCCGGGTTGAGCGCGGTAACATTATATCGGGGCGAGCGCTATGAGCCAGCCGCGAAGCCGCAAAGAGCTGAAACTACAGAAAACCTGGTACTTGAAAATGAGCTGGTGCGTTATGAGTTTGCCACCGATGGCACGATTGTTTACGGTTATGACAAAGCGGCTGATTTTGCATTTATTCCCCGTGGAATGCGCGGCAATGTGTTTAACTTGTATGCTGATCATCCGGTGGATTGGGATGCCTGGGATGTCGATTATTACCACGAACAGCAATTGCGTGCCAGTGCCTGTTGTGTATCGATGACCAAGTTTATTAACGGTTCGATGGCACAGGGACTTCAGCTGAATTTTGAGCTGGGCAATTCCAAGCTGCAGCAGTTCGCGATGATTTTTGCCAACAGCAAGCGAATTGAATTCGGTACGTTTGTTGATTGGAACGAAAAACACAAATTGCTTAAAGTCGAATTTGCGGTTGACGTGCATACTGATCAGGCGACTTATGAGCTGCAGTACGGCAGCTTGAAACGCAATACCCATAAAAACACGCTTTGGGATTTTGCCAAATTTGAAGTTTGCGGGCATCGTTATGTTGACCTTTCCGATAAAAACTACGGCGTAGCGCTGCTCAACGACTGTAAATACGGTCATAAAATATTTGGCAACAAAATTGAGTTATCGCTGTTACGGGCGCCAAACTATCCTGATCCGGAAGCTGATATCGGACAACATTGCTTTACCTATTCGTTTTTACCGCATTCTGAAACGTTGGAACAATCTGCAGTCTTAAACGAAGCGGCGCAACTGAATCAAAAGGCGGTTGTTGTAAAAGGGGCAGTGAGTTTTGTTCCTGCGGCCCGAATAGTGGACGGTGAGGCAATCGTCGAGGTCATCAAGAAAGCCGAAAAATCCGCTGCTACCATCGTCCGCATCTATGAACCGTATGGCAAAAGAACTACGGTGCTATTGGCGGTACCTGAGCTATCAGTGTGCTGTGAAGTTGATATGATGGAGTGGAATGAGCTTAAGTCTTTGAAAAACATTGATGGTGTAGTAAAAATCAACTTAAAACCGTTTGAGATTTTTACATTGAAAATAGTAAAATAGTCACGAATCAGGAGGCGCGATGAAACCGACATTAGTGGTAATGGCGGCGGGAATGGGCAGCCGTTATGGCGGATTAAAGCAGTTGGACGCAGTCGGCCCGAATGACGAAACCGTAATGGATTATTCAATATATGACGCCATCCGTGCCGGGTTTGGGAAAGTTGTTTTTGTTATTCGCAAGGATATTGAAAAGCAATTTAAGGCAGTCGTTGGCAGCCGGTATGCCGGAAAACTTATCGTTGATTATGCGTTTCAGGAATTAGACAGATTGCCGGAGGGAGTTGCGTTGCCCAAAGTCCGAAAAAAGCCCTGGGGAACCGGCCACGCCGTGTTATGCTGTAGTGACGTGGTTCGAGAACCGTTTGCAGTAATCAATGCGGATGATTTTTACGGTGCGCAGAGCTATCAACTGCTTGCCGATTTCTTAAATCAACAACATACTGCGGACAGCTGTAATTTTTGCATGTGCGGTTTTTTATTGAAAAACACATTGTCGGCTAATGGCCCGGTCGCCCGCGGCATTTGTAAAACTACTGCCGGAAAGTTGACGGCGGTAACTGAATTGACCAAAATTGAACCGCACGACAACGGTGCGCGCAATATTGAACCAGGCGCGGAATGTGCGCTTTCCGGCGAGGAAATTATTTCGATGAATATGTGGGGGTTTACGACCGGAGTTTTTGCTCAGTTCGAAAAGTTGTTTTTTGAATTTTTGAAAAATCACAGCGGGCAAGAGAAAGCTGAGTTCTATATTCCGCTAGCGGTAGATATACTCATTAAGTCCGGTAAAGCCACTGTTGAAGTTTTGAGCAGCCGTGATTCCTGGTTTGGTGTCACTTACCGCGCGGACCGTGCGCGGGTAGTGGCCAGTATCAAGACGCTGGTCGAAAGCGGATGTTATCCGCAGCAGTTGTTTTAACAAAAACGAGGGGGAGTCATGAAGAAAATCAAATCTGCAATTATCGGCACCGGATTTATCGGCGCTGAGCATATTGAGGCGGTAAGAAGATTAGGCTATGTTGAAATTGTTGCGCTTGCGGAAGTGACGCAGATCGTGGCTGATCAGAAATGCGCGCAATTTTTCATTCCGCGCGGCACGGCTAATTGGCACGAACTGGTTAACGATCCGAAAATCGATGTCATTCACAATTGCACGGGCAATAATCTGCATCATGAAATAAATAAAGCAGCGCTGCAGGCAGGAAAACATATCTTGTCAGAAAAACCGCTGGCGCTGACACCGGATGAAACGTCCGAGTTGGCGCGGCTGGCAATGGATAGTTGCTGTGTAAATGCCGTCAATCTTAATTACCGGCAATTTGCCCAGGTGCAAAATGCCCGTGCCAACATTGCCGCTGGAAAGTTAGGCGAAGTGACGCTGGCGCACGGCAGTTACCTGCAGGACTGGCTGTTGTTTGATACTGATTACAACTGGCGGCTGGATCCCAAACTTGGCGGTGAATCGCGGGCGTTGGCCGATATCGGGTCGCATTGGTGCGATACAATTATGCATGTTACCGGCGCTGAAATTGTCGAAGTGCTGGCCGATGTGGCAACGATAATCCCGGTGCGCAAGCGTGCGAAAACGGCGGTGGCAACTTTCTCGAATCAGCAACTGCAAGCGGGTGATTACGAAGCTGTTCCGATCAGTACCGAAGATTATGCGACCGTAATATTCAGGTTGAGTAACGGCGCGCGCGGAGTTTTTACTGTCTCGCAAGTGTCGGCCGGTAAGAAAAACTGTTTTAAGTTTGAGATAGACGGAAGCAAAGCGGCATTAGCCTGGAATCAGGAAGAACCGGAAAAACTGTGGTTTGGTTACCGGGAAAAAGCCAACGAAGTAATGCTTGCCGACGGCGCGTTATTTGCACCGGATGCCCGCCAGTATCTGACGCATCCGGGCGGGCATAACGAAGGCTGGCCGGACGGATTGAAGAACATGATGGCTAATTTCTACGGTTATATCCGTGCGGGTAAAGATGTCCGGCTGGAAAAACCGAGCTTTGCCACCTTTGCTGACGGTGACCGGGTAATGAAAGTTATCGCGGCAATTTTGCAGAGCGGGAAAACCGGGTGTTGGGTTAAAGTAAATTCATAATAAAATAATCGGATGGAGAAAATTAAATGAAAATCGGTGTTTTTGCAGTATTGTTTCAAAACCTGCCTTTGGCGCAGGCGCTAGACAAAATTAAGGGATTTGGGGTAAACACAGTTGAAATCGGTTGCGGTAATTATCCGGGAAATGCACATTGTAATCCGCCGGAATTATTGGTTGATGACCAAAAAACGCAGGCGTTTGTCGATGCTTTTAAGTCGCGAGCTATGACTATCAGCGCCCTTAGTGTTCACGGCAATATGATTCATCCCAACAAAGAATTTGCCAAGGCCAACCATGATGCCTGGCGCAGTGCGGTGCTGTTGGCGGAAAAACTGGGCATTGATACGGTAGTGAATTTTTCCGGTTGTCCGGGAGACAGCGAGCGGTCGGCCAATCCGAACTGGGTAACTTGTTCCTGGCCGCCGGACTATATGCAGATTCTGGACTGGCAATGGAATGAAGTGCTTATTCCTTATTGGAAACGCGAAGCGGCGTTTGCCCGTGAGCATGGCGTTACTAAAATCGCTTTGGAAATGCATCCGGGGTTTTGTGTGTACAATCCGGAGACGCTGTTACGGTTGCGCGCAGCTGTCGGTCCGGAGATCGGTGCGAATTTTGATCCGTCACATCTGGTTTGGCAAGGAATTGATCCTTGTTTGGCGATAAAAGAGCTTGGCAAAGCCGGAGCGTTGTTCCACTTTCATGCCAAAGACACTTATATTGATCAACACAATACCGCGCGTAACGGGGTGTTGGATACCAAGTCGTATACATTTATGAGCGAACGCAGCTGGATTTTCCGCTCAGTCGGTTATGGTATTGGTGAACAGAAATGGCGTGACATTGTCAGTGCGCTGAGGCTGGCCGGGTACGATGGCGCGTTGAGTATTGAACACGAAGACGCATTGGCATCGACTGATGAAGGATTAAAAAAAGCTGTTGAATGTTTGAAAGAAGTGGTGTTTGAAGAGCCAATGCTGACTGAAGCGTATTGGGTGTAGTGATGTTTTTTCGAAAAAAGCAGCTCAAGCACGAGGCGGTTGAAGCAATAATAAAAGAAGTTCTTCAGCGTCAAAAAGATGATTTTATGGCTTATAAACTGCGCTGGATTGAGCTCCGCAACGGGAAATTTGCAGTCGAAATTCTTGTATACACCGACCGCTATGCCACGATATACAAGACCTACTACGCGGGCGAACGGATAAAAGCGGCGATTCGTGAAGAGGCAGGTTTTCTGGAAATTTTTTGGGTGGCGATTCCGGCCAGTATCTAGCAAAAAGTTAAAGCAAAAATATTGACAAGAAAAACAATACAGAACATACTGTCCTCTATACCTCTGCGCATTTGAAAGGAAAGCTTGACATGAGTTATTTGGCAACACGGTTTTCGGCTAATCCAATATTATCACCCAAGGACTTAAAACCCAGTTCTCCGGAATTTGAGATAACTTGTTTGTTGAATCCCGGAGCGTTTGAATTTCAAAACAAAACCTGGTTATTGGTGCGGGTTGCGGAACGGCCGACGCAGAAGGACGGCTATGTGTCGTTTCCGATTTTAACTGCCGAGAATACCACCAAAGTAATGGAAATTGCGCTTGATGATCCGGATTTGAACGCTGGTGATGCCAGAGTTATCAATTATAAAGGCCGGGATTATTTGACCACCTTGTCGCATCTGCGCCTGGTCTGCAGTGATGACGGGCAGAGGTTTTATGAACCCGAGGGCTATGCGCCGTTGTTTGGGCGGGGCTATTTGCAAGCTTTTGGTATCGAAGATTGCCGGGTAACTTTTCTCGAAGGGCTGTATTATTTGACGTTTACCGCCGTTTCCGAAAACGGGGTCGGTGTTGGTATGAAAACCACCAGTGATTGGCGGGAATTCACCGATCATGGCATGATTATTCCGCCGCACAATAAAGACTGCGCGATTTTTAATGAAAAGATAAATGGCAAATACTATGCACTTCACCGTCCAAGCAGTGTTGAAATCGGCGGCAATTATATTTGGCTGGGCGAATCGCTGGATGGTGTACATTGGGGCAATCATCAATGCGTGCTAAGAACCCGTAGCGGACATTGGGACAGTAAACGTATTGGCGCCGGCGCGGCACCAATCAAAACCGCGCAGGGCTGGTTGGAAATTTATCACGGTGCGACAGAAAATCATCAATATTGCCTCGGCGCGGTGCTGCTTGATTTAGATAACCCCGCCAAAGTTTTGGCGCGGAGCAATCAACCGATAATGCTGCCGCAGGAGCAATACGAGCTATGTGGTTTTTTTGGCAATGTAATCTTTACCAACGGCCATGTTTTGGGTAAAGATAATGATACGCTGACTATTTATTACGGAGCGGCGGACGAGTTTGTTTGTGCTGCCAAAATGTCAATAGCCAACATCCTCAAGGGACTGGCTGACGGCGAATAGTCATTGTTGGGGGAATCGCATGAAAACCATTTGGTGGAAAGAAACCGTTTTTTACGAACTATATATGCCGAGTTTTTGCGATTCAAACAATGACGGAATCGGCGACTTCAGAGGGATAACACAGAAGTTGGGTTATTTGGCAGACCTGGGTATCAAAGGAATCTGGTTGACACCCTTTTATCCTTCGCCCAAGGTTGATAACGGTTATGATGTCAGTGATTATTGCGGAATTGACAGCGACTATGGGACAATGGACGACTTTTCGGACTTTATCAATAAGGCTCATAGTCTTGGTATAAAAGTTATCGTCGATATCGTTATCAATCATACTTCTGATAAACATCCGTGGTTTATTGAATCGCGAAAAAGCAAAGATAATCCTTATCGTGATTATTATATCTGGCGCAGTGCGCCAAATAACTGGGAATCATTTTTTAGCGGTAGCGCCTGGGAATTTGATGTTGCGACCGGAGAATACTATTATCATAAATTTGCCAAAGAGCAGGTTGATTTAAATTGGACTAACCCGAAAATTCTTGCCGAAGTAAAAGCTATCCTGAAATTTTGGCTGGACGCCGGGGTGGATGGGTTTAGATTTGATGTTATTAACTATTTGACTTGCGCCGGAATAACTGCTGATAATCCGGTAAATGAACAAGGTGAACAAGAACATCAAAACGACATAAATCAGCAAGGCGTTGCTTCAGTTATCGGCGAAATTTGTGAATATGTGCGCAGTTTTGGCGCGCTATTTACCGTCGGTGAAGTGGGCAGCGATAAATTAGCGGTGTTAAAGAACTATCAGGGTGAAAGCTTATTGGATGTAGTATTCAATTTCAATCTAGGCAGCGTCAAAGATTTTGATTCCAGGTTGATTTTCAACGAGATCCGGAATATGGAAACGGAGTTACCCGGTTTTCCGACACTGTTTTTCAGCAGTCACGACATGTCCAGATATATCAGCAGGTTTGGTGAAACTGAGCGCGACATCGAGCGGGCAAAAGCCGTGGCAGCATTAATGCTTTGTCTAAAAGGAATTCCGTTTATCTATTTCGGTGACGAAATCGGTATGACCGATTTAAATGTAGACTCAATTAACGATATCAATGATATTCAGGGGCGAAACAATTTTGTGACCGCAATCAGAGATGGAAAATCACCGGAACAGGCGCTGGAAATTGCCAATCGAAACAACCGTGATAAATCGAGAAGTCCGATGCAGTGGAACGCAGCAAGCGGCGCTGGTTTTACCAAAGGCCGGAATTGGTTGAAGATCAATCCAAATCATGCTATAGTTAATGTAGAAACGGAAAAAGCCAACGCCGCTTCGTTGTTAAATTGTTATAAAAAATTAATCAATCTCAGAAATACGGAATCGTGCCTGATGTATGGCGAATATCAAGAGTTAACCTACACGGATGGATTGATAAAATTTGTCAGAAAAGTTGTTTCAGAGGAAATCGTAGTGTTTGTTAATTTTGACCGTGAGCAAAAAATCGAGTTGCCCGCCGGGGAATTTTTATTAGGGAAATTTTGTCAGAGTATCAAAAAAAATGAAGTTATTGCGATTAAACGTCAATGCTAGTATATGTTTTTTTCATATTTCAGCCTTTGTGCAGGATTTTGGAGGAACTGTGAAAAAGTGTCAAATTATTATTTTACTATTTGTATTGTTGATTGTTAGCGGCCAGTCCGGTTTTGCCGCTGGTGAAGCTGGCTCTTGTAAAGATCAAACTGATCAAACAATTACGAATTATACCCAAGCGATGAACTTGAACCCAAACGATGCCGAAATATATTTTAACCGTGGCAAAGCATATTCAATTAAAGATCAATATGATCAGGCGATAGCTGATTTTACTCAAGCGATAAAGTTGAAACCGGACTACGCCGAAGCATATTTTGAGCGTGGTAAAGCCTATGGAATGAAAGGGGAGTACAATCTGGCAATTGCGGATTATACACAGGTGTTGAAGTTGAATCCCGATGCTTCGGAAAGGTTTGATTGTGCTAAAAAAAACTTGAAGCATGAAAACAGTTGACAAGCCGGGGCTATCGTATTAGAATCACATAGGTACAAATACAACGACAAATCTGCCCGTAGCTCAGCTGGATAGAGTGGCTGGCTTCGAACCAGTAGGTCGCAGGTTCGAATCCTGCCGGGCAGGCCACAGTTATACCAGGCTTCCGAGTTTTTCTCGGAAGCCTTTTTTTCTTTATCAAACTTGGGCAAAGTGCTACAATATGTCCATTACATTAGTGGAGGTGTGACGTGGCAAAAGTCGGTGAAGTGTTTAAATGTGAAATCTGTGGTAACGAGGCGGTTATTACGGTAGCCGGTGGTAATCCGGTATTGGTTTGTTGCGGCCAGCCGATGACCAAAACCAGTGCCAAGTAACTTTGCGAACAAGTTCGCGTTATGGTTTGCACGCTAACATTGGAGGGTGTATGTCAAAATCTTTTTTACAGGCGATAGTAAATCGCCGAACTTACTACGGGATAAGCAATGAGAAAATAGTTGCTGAACCGATGATTGTTGAGATAGTTGAAACCGCGCTCAAACATTCACCGTCAGCGTTCAATTCGCAAAATTCGCGGGTGCTGGTGCTGTTTGGCGCAGAACATGCTGCTTTTTGGGCAATCGCAATGGCGGCGCTGCGGGCGCTTGTGCCAGTGGAAAAATTTACACCGACCGAAGAAAAAATTAACGCGTTTGCAGCCGGTTACGGTACAGTGTTGTTTTTTGAAGATATGGCTGTTGTCGAGGGCATGCAGAAGCAGTTTCCGGCTTATGCAGCGAACTTTCCGATATGGTCGGGGCAAGCTTCGGGAATGTTACAGTTGGTGGTCTGGACAGCGCTGGAAGCCGAAGGCTTGGGCGCGTCGCTGCAACATTATTCGCCGGTTGTCGATGAGGGCGTGTATGGTCGCTGGAGCGTACCGCGCAACTGGAAACTAACAGCACAGATGCCGTTTGGCAAACCGACGGCTCAACCTGGTGAAAAGGAGTTTTCGTCAATTACCGAGCGATTGAAAGTTTATAGATAATGCAGCAAATTAAAAGGTTGTTGAATAAATTTCGGTTGACAGTGTTCCTGTTCTGGACATTTGCGGCATCGTTTAACTGCTATTATGTGTTATTTTTTGAAAGTGGCAAACATATAACGCCTTCGACCATCGGTATTATGATGTCGTTATACACGATTGCCACGATGGTTGGACAGTCGTTCTGGGGCTACTTGTGCGACAAGTTTGATTCGATAAAGAAAGCGTTTGTGCTGGCGGCAGTGCTGTCCTGTATAATAATCGGTACGTTTCCGTTTAATGACAGCATCGTAACGTTGTATATTGCGATGGCAGCGCTTGGCTTTTTAATGCCGCCGATGTCGCCGATGGTTGATTCGTGGCTATTGAAGCATCTGAGCAAAGTTGGGCAGGAAACCAAATTTGGCACGGTGCGGGCGTTTGGATCGTTAGGCTGGTCGCTCACGGCCTGCGCCACGGCGTACATGATCAGTTGGTTTGGCTGGAATATCATGTATTTTGAAGGCGTTGTTGCCGCGTTACTGATGCTTGTAACCGTCTCGTTTATTGATGACGTATCGTTGCGGTCGGTAGTAAATCCGCAAGCTGAGCAAGCTAAAATCACTCCATGGAAAGCAGCCCGTGAACTGTTGCGCGACCGCGCCTATCTGTTTATCGTGGTGGTACTGTTCTTTCAGTTTTTTGGGTTACAGACGGCGTATAATTATTTGGGCTTGATTATGAAAAACGCCGGTGGCGATGTAATAAATCTGGGCTGGACTTTTTTTATTGATGCCGGTAGCGAATTGCCATCGATGTTTCTCTCGGTCTGGCTACTGAAACGGTTTCCGCAGAAGCGGATAATAATGGTCGCCGTGTCATTGTATCTGTTGCGGTTTTTGTTGATTCTCTATTTCCAGACCGCGACGGCGGTAATGCTTACTTCGGTTTTGCAGGGTTTTGCCTTTGGCTTGTTGCTGACCTCGGTGCGTAACTATATTTATCTGGTCGCGCCCAGCCATCTAAAAACGATGGCATTCACTGTCGGCGAAGCGATTTATCTTAATCTGGCGGTAATAATTGGCGGAATTTTCGGTGGATTGGTTGTGGAGTTTTACGGGGTATATTCACTGATAATGGTTTGCGCGCTCTCAGTTTGTGTTGCACTATCATTATTGTTTGTAAACTGCTTTGTGCTCCGAAAAGGTTAATTATCTTTACAGAAGCGCTCAATAATGGTAATCTAAATTGAGAAATTTTTATTGAGGAGAAGAACTATGAAAAAAACTTTATTGGTATTGTTGCTATGTCTGGCAATTACAGGGGTGGTATCAGCGACACCGCTTACTGATTACTCGGCAGGAAAAATTCAGATTGATTTTGGTTTGGGCTGGGCGATTGACGGGACTAGTGGTACTGGTAGCGGATTTGGCGGCGCTATTATTAATGACGGATTTGGCGGCAGCAGCAGCGGTCTTGCCGGCAATCTCGGTGTTACCGTGGGGCTGAGCAGCAATTTCGCATTGCGGTTGAAGAACAATAGTTTCTGCGGTAGCACTTATTCGTATTCATACCTGAATCCGGTTACTGGCAACACTGACAACATTTCCGGTACAGGTTATATTTCAGATACCGAGTTGGATTTTATGTATCAGGCATTGACGTTGGATAGCAGCCCGGTATCGTTGACTGTCTTAATTGGTTTTGATGTTCCGGTACTTGGAGCGACTGTGACGGATTCCAACTGGAATAATTACTATGGATATTCTACCGGAAATATTTATCAATTTAACATGATTGGTGGCGGATTCCTGGGCGGCTTGCAGTTGGTAGCGCCGATTAATGACTCGACGAACTTTTATGCGAACGGCGATCTTGGCACTTCGCATTGGGGGCTTGGTGCCGGTGTTGGATTTGCGTTAAATCCGCAATTTGATATTAACGTCGGGGTGGATTTCAAAAGCTTTAATGTCAACTCGGTTAACAGTAATTTGAACGGAACTATTTATGCTACCCAACCGAATGTTGGAATATCTTACCGGTTCTAGAAAAAAGTTAAGGCTCCTTCGTTTTGAAGGAGCCTTTTTCTATGTTCATTCTTAAATTGTTTTCTTAAAATGATTTCTTTGTGTCGCCGATAAAGAATAGTCCGATCAATACTAGTGGTACAATAAATCCATAGGCAAGCGTATTGACATTGCTAAAGGTATAGCCATTCTGGTTCAATAATTCAAATAATTGAAGGCTCGCGGCGCTGAGTGTAATAAATGAATAACCGATAATAACTGCCGCGCGAAAACTGCGCGTAGCAAACGGTGCTATCAGTCCCAGAAGCCCCAGACTCAGACTGTAGAGACTAAGGTCATATTGTAATGAAGCGGATATAGTTGTTTGAAAGGTTTGCGCAAGCGAGTAGGAATAATATAGACGCTCAATGCCGTAGAAAGTTTGGGTCATGCCGACTGTGAAAAACAGCCAGTATTTGTAAAAAATGTTCATGAAATCAGGTTGGCGTAGGCGTGATTTTTTCGCTTTAGCCAGGTTGTAGTGCAATAAGCTCAAAACAACACCCAAAGCGAGCAACAATAATTGAATCATAATTTCTCCCCCAAAAACTGGCTAGCGTCATTCTTGTCATAAAAGCATTCAAAGACATTCTAACATCATACGAGATCAAAAACAAATATTGTAGTGAAAATGGTTGAACGCAGGATTGTTTTGTTTTTTGTCGAATAATAACAGAGTACATTCTGTGAGAAAATAATTCGGAGCGTGAAAAATGGAATGGTGGAAGCAATCAGTTGTTTACCAAGTATATCCAATGTCGTTTTGTGATAGCAACAACGACGGCATGGGTGATATTCGCGGTGTTATCGGCAAACTGGATTACTTAAAGTTGTTGGGAATTGACGTGATTTGGTTGACGCCGGTTTATGCATCACCGCTGGACGATAATGGTTATGATATTTCTGATTATTATTCAATAAACCCACAATTTGGCAGTTTGGCTGACTTGGAAGAGTTATTACAGCAAGCACATATACGGAACATGAAATTGATTATGGATTTGGTGGTCAATCATACCAGCGACGAACACCCCTGGTTCAAGAGCGCAATTGTTGATGTGAATTCGCCCTATCGCGAGTATTACATTTTTTCGGACAAAGTTGCGACCACACAACAAAGTTTTTTTAGTGGCAGTGCTTGGGAGTATAACGAGCAAGCCAAACAATATTATTTTCATCAATTTTCCAAACGCCAGCCGGATTTAAACTGGGATAATGCGAAAATGCGCCGGGATGTTTATACGATGATTAACTGGTGGCTGGATAAAGGGATTGATGGGTTTAGATTGGATGTTATTGATCTTATTGGTAAAGAGCCATACACCGGGACAATGAATCTTGAAAAAGCGCACCGTCTTTTGCAGGAAATGCACATAGCTTGTTTTGCTGGTCGCGATGTGTTGACGGTCGGTGAGACACCGCTTGCCACGGCTGGGACGGCGTGGTTGTTTTCGGCGCCCGAACGTCGCGAGTTGTCGATGGTGTTTGGCTTTGAGTTTGTTGCGCTTGACGAAGTGTCAGGTGAAGGTAAGTGGGAACTTAGAAAATTGCAATTGGCCGAATTGAAAGAAGTGTTTTCCAAATGGCAAATCAAACTACATAATAACGGTTGGAATTCGTTGTTTTGGTCGAATCACGACCAGCCGCGGATTGTATCCCGGTTTGGCGATGATATGGAGCATCGGGTTGTCAGTGCGAAAATGCTGGCAACGCTGTTGCACGGCCTTCAAGGTACGCCGTATATTTATCAGGGTGAAGAAATCGGCATGACTAATGTGAAGTTGAATCTTGATGAATATCAGGATGTTGAAACCCGAAATATGGTCCGGGAAAAATTGGCGGCCGGTTGGTCAATGGATAAGATAACGGAAGCTATCTATGCCAAGGGACGCGATAATGCCCGCACACCGATGCAATGGAATGCTACGCCCAACGCCGGATTTTCTACCACTATGCCGTGGTTGGCAATTAACCCGAATTATCACAGCATTAATGTGGCGGAAAATTTGTTTGATGCTGACAGTATTTTCTTTTATTATCAGAAACTGATCAAATTGCGGCGTGAACACCCGGTTATTGTTAATGGCGATTATAAGCTGTTGTTCGCTGATCACCCGGCAGTATTTGCCTATGAACGGACGTTAGATGATGTGAAATTAACGGTTATTTGCAATTTTTATCAACCGACGGTAGAAATAAATATTGATGTTACTTGCAAGAAGGTGTTGATTGCAAATTATTCCAACCAAATAGCGACAAATGAAGTGCTAACGTTGCGAGCATACGAGGCCATAATGTTGTTGGAACCCCGACACGGTTAGTGAGGTAAAAATGTCAAAATATGTAATAGCTTTAAAAGATCCGGGCTGTAAAAATGTTGCAAAAGTTGGCGGAAAAGCGGCCAATCTTCATTTGCTGACAGCGGCCGGTTATAACGTTCCTTCGGGCTTTTGCATAACAACCAATGCCTATCGGGATTTTGTGCAGGCGGATGAAATATTGTCCGGGTATTTTACTGAACTAGCACCGTTAACCGCTGAAGAGGTTGACGCCATTGCCTTGTTGAGCCATAAGATTTGTGAACATTTATATGCGCGAAAAATACCCGAATCAATTGTAGCGGATATTTTACGCAAACTTAATAAACATGGTGTGGTTGATGCCTATGCCGTACGGTCGAGTTCAGACAGTGAAGATTCTTTGGATGCTTCGTTTGCCGGTATTCACGAAACTTATCTCAACGTAACTGGTGAAGAAAATTTACTGACAGCAGTGCGTGATTGCTGGTTGTCGTTGTTTTCTGAACGGGCAATAGCTTATCGAATTAATAAAGGATTCAGGCATTCGAGTGTAGCAATAGCTGTAGTAGTGCAAAAACTGGTTGTTGCTGAGGCCTCGGGCGTGATGTTTACTGCTGATCCGGTGAACAACGATCGCGATACTGTGTGTATTGATGCTAATTTTGGGCTGGGTGAGTCAATTGTATCCGGTACGGCGAATGCTGACCATTACCGGGTTACGCGCGGCAAAATTTGCGATAAGCGAATCACAGTTAAACACATCGCTGCAAATATAGATGCTGACGGTGGTATTGATTATGAAAAGGTAGCTTTGGACAAGCAAAATCTGCAGGTGCTTCCAGATTACGAAATTCTCCAGTTGGCTGCGCTTGGACAATCAATCCGAAAAACATTCGCTAGCGAACAGGATATTGAGTGGTGTTGGTGCGCGGGGGAATATTATATTGTGCAAAGCCGGCCAATAACCACGTTGTTTCCGGTTTGGCAGTTTGCAGACAATCGGCCGCGAATTCTGTTTTCTTATGCACACTGGCAGATGATGACACGCCCGATATCGCCGTTGGGTTGTTCGCTTTGGCGGTTGATGTTTCCGATTGGAAAGAAACAGCTTACGGCCGAGAGCAGTTATATGGCGCCGTTAGCCGGGCGGTTATATATTGATGGTACCGAGGTGTTATATTTTAAAATTTTTCGAAAATTGTTACCGAAAATCATCGGACTGTTGGATGTTACTATGGGAAGAGCTGTTGCTGTGGCATGTAACCGCCCACGGTTTTTACGGACAACACGATCCGGGATTGCGATAATAATGCGGTGGGCGAAAGTTGTCATACCAATAATTTGGCGTGCCGGATTTTGCATTTTATGGATTAATTCAGCGGAGTATTTCACCCGGGCGGCAGGCTACCGGGAAAAAGTTGCTACTGCTTTGAATAATGATTTGGCAGCAGCAATTGATGATGCCGGTGCAATTAAATTGATTCAGGAATCGGCTGGACGGTTTGAAGCGATTAAGCTGGCGCATTTTATTACTTTTGGAGTACTGTCTGAGAAATGCATCCGGTATTTATTTAGGAAATGGAGCAACAGCGAAGTAGACTTCACTGTATTAACAAAGGCTGTGCCCAACGATATTTCCGGAGAAATGGGTTTGGCGTTTGGTAATTTAGCCGAAATGGTGCGGGATAATGTCGATCCGCTTGCAGACTTGGAGCCGTCAATCGTTGCCGTGGTAATTCGCAAGCTGATTGTGCAAGACGGTAAGTTTGTGGCGGCGATGAATGAATTTTTAGGGAAATACGGAATGCGTTGTTCGGGCGAAGTTGATGTCGCATGTCCGCGCTGGCGGGAAAATGCCGTTATATTTGCGGCGCCGATTTGTAATCACATTCGCTGTAATCCAAAAAATCAACAGCAAGCGCGGTTTCGCGAAAGCGAACACAATGCTGGGGAATATATGGCACAATTGGTTGAGTGTGTAGGACAAACCCGGGGTGGCTGGGTAAAGGCAAGAATCGCAAAACGCTTGCTCGAAATCTATCGGAATACATTCGGATTGCGTGAGTATCCGAAATACTTGATGATGACCCTGTTTGATATCTATCGAAAAAAACTTTTAGCAATTGGCAACAAACTTGCAAAAAACAGAATCATTGGAGACGATAAAGATGTCTTTTGGTTATCGCTCGACGAATTATATGATTTGCTAAAAACGGGACGTGATAATCAACTGTTGAACCGGATAGCGGAGCGAAAAACAGAATACAGCAATTTTGGAAGAATGCAACCGCCACGAGTGATTACCGAGAGCGGGGAGATTGTCACTGCTGTTCAGGAAGGGGGCTCTGAATCAACCGGTTGTTTATTTGGAACAGCAGTGTCGGCCGGAGTTGCAACAGGGCGTGCACGGATTGTTTTTGATCCTAGTCTCGTACAAATTGAGCGCGGCGATATTCTGATAGCGCCTTATACTGATCCGGGTTGGACGCCGTTATTTATGTCGGCCAGTGCGTTGGTAACAGAAATTGGCGGTTTGATGACACATGGCACGGTCGTCGCGCGGGAATATGGAATTCCGGCGGTGACCTGTGTTGATAATGCCACAACAAAAATTTGCGATGGCCAAATAATAAGAGTAGACGGCAATCGTGGTTGCGTGGAAATAATCGACTGAATACCAATATCGACGAAAAAGGGGCCGTGTAGAAAGGAAAACTTTCTACACGGCTCTTTTTTCGGTTGTATGGACAAAAACCGGGATAAATTTCGGATGAACAGCAGATTTCAGAAAGAAAAGTTGGTTTGTTCTGAT